>FWPV01000989.1_pt1 | contig 83006 bp, 69 predicted proteins | sample 2228371 | NCBI WGS metagenome assembly FWPV01 (sample SAMEA103939776, study PRJEB20133) | metagenome
ATAGTCGTATTCTGAGACATATATGTTACAAACGTGGGTTACATTTCGCCTCAAAAGTATCCCATACGTTCCCCAGAAGCGAAAAAGGGGTTCGGCCATACGACCTAACCCCTTGATTTTCCTGGAGCCGGCGATGGGATTCGAACCCGCGACCTGCTGATTACGAATCAGCTGCTCTACCCCTGAGCTACGCCGGCAAAATGACCGTTGGGCCTTATACCCTGCGGCTTCGCGGGCCGTCAAGGAAAAACCGAGATGGGCAGAACCCACCCGAAAGAGCCAAAAGAGAGCACCGTTTCCGCTCCGAGAGAATCGTCTAAGTGCCCGCGGCCGCGGCTTGGCGCAGTTCGGCGGCCTCCTCCACGGCACCCAGGACCACACGGCGACCACCGGCGGGCCTACAGAAGCGGATGCCTCGCGGCCTGTCGGCCTGCAATGCGGCCGAAAACGAGACATTCGACGAGAGCGCATCCGCCGAGACGGTCCGCCCCGTGAACACCGCCACAAAACTCGCCCGCCGCGAAAAGTCCCGCGATGGGCCGCCCCTTGACATCGAGGACCCGCGCCCTTGAATCGATGGCCACGCCGCCCGGAGTATGGTGCACCTTGGGCCAGAGTCGCATGCAGTAAAACGGAGGCCGGTCCAAGGTCCGGGCGCCCTTGCCGAGCGGTTTACCAAGCTCATCGGTTGTCTTTGATCTCACCGCGTTGTTGTATCGGCGCACCGTTTCTTCCAGGGCTTCCGACGGGACACCGTACGCTTCCGCCAGCTCCGCTATCGTCTGGAATTTCTTGATCTTGCCCCGTTCGAGACAAAAGGCGAGGCTCTTGGGTTCCTTGGCCGCGCCGGTGGAATCCACGATTCCCAGGCAGGGGTACCCCGCCTTCAACAAGGCGTCGGATCGCCGCCTGCGATCGGCCCATTCGTTTACCACCCGCCGCCCGTCGGCCGGGTCAACCACGATACCGCAAGGAAAGACGCTGTAAGAGGCAAACCGGGCACCTTTGCCATAGCCCTTCTCGTCCGGGCAACCCCAGGGGCCCGTCTGTATCCATGACAGGTGAACCGGCGCTGCGCCCTTCTTCAATGCTTCGCCCAACGCTTCAGCGGTGGCTCCCCGCTGATTGGTCGAATCGATGACATCGTTCAGAACCGGATTTTGGAGCATTCGAAACGGCAGATCGTTTCCGAAGCCTCCCGCCGCCACGATCACCGCTCTTTCCGCTCGGATGGTCCCGGTGGCGTCAAAGGTTTCATTGTCAAACCTGTAGCCGTAGAGAACCTTTGCGCCGCAAATCCGACCTTCACGGTTTGTGAGCAGTTCGCCCAAGGCACAACGGATCCGGATTTCCACTCCCATCCGCTTCAGCAGGGCGGTCTGCCCTCTAATGATATCGACTCCCGAATGGCTGCGGGTGGTGACGGTGCGAGCCACGGAATGACCGCCGAAACGATCCAGGCGATCTTGGTACTGCACGCCCAAAACCTTCGTGGTCCAATGGATCGCCTCCGCTCCCTTTTCCGCGACCAGCCTTGCAAGGTGCGGGTGGTTCAAACCCAGCCCCGCTCTCAGCATGTCTTCATAAAAGAGTTCCGGCGAATCCTGTATCCCCTTCCTTTGCTGCACGAAATTGCCCGCCGCCGACAGGGCCCCGTCGCTGATGCGCGTGTTGCCCCCCGTCAGATTCATTTTCTCCACGACGATCACCGAAGCGCCCGCGCAGCGCGCTTCGATGGCGGCGCTGAGACCGGCGGCGCCGCTTCCGATGATCAGAATGTCCGTTCGTTCATGCCGTTCAACCATGACTCATCCGCCAAATCGTTTGCGGGAGACCGGCAGCGAAGGGGCCATCCGGAGGGGCGATTCCATCCCCCCGCATGTATCTCCAGTCACGAAGTGACCGAGAGATCCTTCGTTGACATCATGCCGCCGAGATGTTCTGCTTTAATGCAAGAAGGGAGTGAAGACGACATGATTCAGAGGGTCCTCAAAATGCCGAGGTGAGTCCCCCAGGGGACTGTGCGGTCCCCTCCGGGGGACTCCAGCCGGCCCGACGCCTGGGAGGCTCGCCTTGCAGCTGCGTTCGCCACCTGCGGTGTACCCTCTGAAAGTCGGGGGAGCGTTGTTTGAAACACCGTCTCCCGCGACGCCCCTCCCTCGCCCCAGTCCTGAACATCCACCGCTCGAGCCTCGCCGATACAAGGATTCACAGGTCATCCCGCCCAAGAAGTCACTTCAGAAAAGGGAGGAACGACCATGTTTATCGCGCAGGCGGATCTATTTCCCGGTATGAACCGGGATCTCGTCAAAGAAATCATGGACGTCGCCGTGAAGGAAACCCACAGCGCGGGTGCGGTGCTCTTCCGCGAGGGCGATCCCGCAACTTACTTTTACATCCTTTTGAAGGGTCAGATCCGGTTGACCGTCGGGACGGCCGGCCCGATCTACACGGCCTCACATGCCGGGGAGGCTCTGGGTTGGTCCAGCCTCCTGGGGCGCGACGTCTACTCGGCGGCCGCGGAATGTGCTTCCGAAACCAGACTGCTCAAGTTCGAAGGCAAGAAGGTGGCGGAACTGCTGGACAAGGACCCGGCATCGGGGCAGCTCTTCTTCAAACGTCTCGCCGCCACGTTGGGAAACCGGCTGCTGCAGGCCTACCATGTCATGGCGGGAGTCACTCCTTCGGAGTCTTCCGTTTCTTTCGGAACGGGCCAGACCATGGAACCGGCTCCGGCAACGTGAGTTCCGGGAGGTCTTGGCGTCTTTCCCCGCGGCGCGGCCGTGAGGCCGCGTCGCAACCGGGAGGCCGGGCCGGTTTTTTCAGAGAATCATTTCCTGCAGGCGACGCACTTGATTTCCACCTGGGCATCCCGCGGGAGCCGGCACACCTGGACGACGGCGCGGGCCGGCTTGTGGCCGTCGAAGAAATCTTCGTAGATCCGGTTGAACTCGGAAAATCGTTCCATGTCGGTAAGGTACACGTCCACGCTCACCACGTCCGACAGCCCAAAGCCGGCGGCACCCAAGATGGCGCCCACGTTTTGGAGGGCCTGCCGCGCCTGGCTGGCGAAGGCGTCGCCGACCAGGCGGCCCGATCGGGGATCCAGAGGGATCTGGCCGCTCACGAAGAGCCAGTCGCCGCAAGTCACCGCCTGAGAATAGGGCCCGATGGCCGCCGGTGCCTCTTCCGTTTGAACGAATTGGAGTCCCATGGCTTCCCGTCCCTTTAGGAACCGGTTTCGAAGTTCTTGATGAACTGGGCGATCTGCACACCGAGATAGACGCACTGGACGCCTTCCAGGCAGGCTTCGGCGTCTTTTCGTTCCAGGTGAGTGGAGAGCTTGTGTTCATCCTTCTGGAGGGTGACGATCCAGGCGTCCTTGTTACTGTCGAAGGCAAGCGCCAGGTTCAGGCCGTGACGGCCGATTTCGGGGTGAAGTTCACGCAGTTTGTCTTCCAGAGACTTGGGATCCACGCTCATTTCGTCCTCCTTTGTTTTGGAACACCTCAAACCCGAACAAGCCGATCCCTGGATGCCCTCGTGCTTGAACCGGTGCCACCTCGATGCGCCTCAACACGGCCCGCCGCACCCCTTGAAGGGAGCTTGAGACCCCCTATGCTGCAACGGTTTCGGTAGAAAATCGTTCCATCCAGGTAGAAGACTCTTAACAGAAGGGAGCGTCAGCGGCAAGGCGGGACATCGTGAGGCGTTGACGGGCAAATCGGTATTGCGATTCGACCTCGTTCACCGTAAGATGGCGTTCCATCCAGCGGATGAATCGGCGGGACCGTGTGGAACCCAGAACGGAGCACCCCTGCGAGGGGACCCTGGAGCGGAGAGAGCTTGAAGGCTCCCAATCTCTACAGGATCTTGATGTACTCCCACGACACCTTCGGTCTGGGACACATCAGAAGAAGCCTCGCCATCGCCAGAAGCCTCCGCAAATCCCCCGCCAACATCCTCATCCTCACCGGTTCCCCTCTGGTCGGCCGTTTCAACATCCCGCGCCGGGTGGACTTCGTCCGGATTCCCGGCATGATCAAGGTCACCAACGAGCAGTACCTGCCGCTTTCCATGAAGCTGGAAGCCACCGAAGTGCTGGAGATCCGTAAAGGGATCATCTTGAGCACCGCCACCGCTTTTCAGCCGGACTATTTCATCGTGGACAAGGCCCCACTGGGCCTCAAACGCGAAGTGGTGGACACGCTCAACTGGCTCAAGGCTGCACGGCCTCAATGCACGTCCATCCTGGGTCTGCGCGACATCATGGACAGCTCCGCGTCCACCATCGAAGACTGGGAAAGCAAGGGCATCTACGAGGCCATGGAATCCCTCTACGACGAGATCTGGGTCTACGGCCATCAGGATTTCTACGACTCGATAAAGGAATACAGGATTCCCGACTCCGTGGCGGCCAAGGTCCATTTCACCGGCTACATCCCACGCCAGATTCCTTCCCCCGGTGAAGTGGCGGGGGTCAAGAAAGAACTGGGGATCGCACCGGAAGAGCGCATGGTGCTCCTCACCACGGGAGGCGGCGGCGACGGGTTTCCCGTGCTGAATACCTTCCTCGAGGCCTTCGAACGCCGAAAGCTTCCAGCGGACGCCAGGGTTGTGGTGGTCACGGGGCCCTTCCTGTCGAACCTCCATTTCAAGGAAGTCCACCGCCGCTGCCGAGCCATGGGATTCGTCACCCTGAAGTTTCATCGCTACATGGAAGCACTCATCGGTTCGGCGCAGGTGGTGGTGAGCATGGGCGGCTACAACACGGTTTGTGAAATCATCAGCCAGTGCAAACCGTTTCTCATCATCCCCAGGACGGTCCCGCGCGAAGAACAGCTGATCCGCGCTCAGGTCCTCTGTTCCAAGGGGTACTGCGACTATCTTCACCCGAACGAACTGACGCCGGAAGCCGTCTGGAAGAAAGTCATGCACCTGCTGGAAAACGCTTCCGAACTGGTGGAACGCGCGGCGCATTTTCCGTTCACCGCCCTGGACGTCATCCGCCGGCGCATAATGGATCACAGGCGGGTATGAGCGAAGGCGCCGAAAGCCGAAGACAACTGGGCATGGTCCTCAAGGGCTATCCCCGCATTTCGGAAAGCTTCATCAGCACGGAAATCCTTCTGCTGGAATCGCGGGGCGTTCCCATCCAGATCTTTTCCCTGCGCCGGCCGCGTGAAGACTTCACTCACCGAAATGTCTCCCGAATCCGGGCTCCGGTCACCTACGTTCCGGAATACGTTCTCCCCCACTGGAGAACTCTGGCCGCCTCCAACCTGGACTTGGCCCGGAGACTGCCAAGCCGCTACCTGCGGTGCTTTGCATCCGCCCTGCACCGGGCCTTCCGGCGCCGTAAGGGCGCCACCGTCCGTCACTTCCTCCAGGCGGGTCACTTGGCCGCCCTGCGGCTCACGGACGGCCAGGTGGGCCACCTGCATGCCCACTTCTGCCACACTCCCACCTCGGTCGCCCTTTTCGCGTCCGAACTCACGGGGCTCCCCTTCAGCTTTACGGCTCACGCCAAGGACATCTACACGTCGGAACCCGACCAACTCCGCCGAAAGATCGCGAAGGCCCGGTTCGTGGTCACCTGCACGGCTTACAATGCAGCCTACCTCAAAGGCCTCGCCGGCCGAGAAACCCCCATCCACACCATCTACCACGGGATCGACCTGGATTTCTTCCGGTACGGGGCATCCCCGCGCAAAGCACCGCCCTTTCGGATTCTTTCCGTGGGCCGCCTGGTTCCCAAGAAGGGCTACGACGATCTTCTGGCGGCGCTGAAGATCCTGGACAGGCGGGGAATCGATTTCGAGTTTCTTCATATCGGAACGGGGGAAGAGGAACGCCGCATTCATGCCCTTGCCGAAAACCTGGGGCTTTCGCGCCGCGTTCGGTTTCTGGGAACGCTTCCCCATGAAGACGTGATCCGCCATTATCGCGAGGCTCATTGCTTCGCCCTCGCGTGCAAAGTGGCGTCCAACGGAGACCGGGACGGTATTCCGAACGTCATCGCCGAGGCCATGGCCGTGGGCGTGCCGGTGGTTTCGACGCGCGTATCAGCCATTCCCGAACTGGTGGAAGACGGACGCACGGGAACACTGGTGGAACCGGAAAACCCCGAGGCGCTGGCCTGGGCACTCGCCGAGGTGCTCCTTCACCGGGAACGGTTCGAGGGACAGCTCCAAGAAGCTCGAAAGAAAGTCGAGTCGGTTTTCGACAACCGTAACTGCATCGGTCAGCTCCACGCCCTTTTCCGGGAAGCCTTGTCGCCGCCGTGAAGATCGCCTTTTACTGCCCCAATAAGCCGCTGGACCATCCCGACCCCTCCGGAGATCTGGCCATCGCTCAAGGCATCCATGAAGCCCTGAACCGGCTGGGCCACGATTGCCGGGAATGGGCTCGTTTCCGTTCCCGGTGGTTCTGGAAGCACCCGGCGGGATGGCTCCGCGCGGCGGCGGCCACGGCCCGAACCCTGGCACGGTGTACGTCGTGGAAGCCGGACCTTTGGCTCACCTACCATACCTACTACAAGGCGCCCGACGTCATCGGCCCCGCGGTGACTCGCCTGATCCGGGTCCCCTACGTTCTGTTCCAGCCCATCTACAGCACCAAGCGCCGGCGGGACCCGCGCACCCGCCCGGGCTTTTACCTGAACCGTGCGGCCCTCCGCCGCGCCTGCCACGCCTTCACCAACAACCGGAAAGACGTTCGGGGTCTTGACCGAATCCTTCCGCCCATGTCGCTGACCTACCTTCCGCCGGGGATTTTTCCGGAGGCGTTCACCCGGGACGAAGAGGCGGGGCGACGGGTCCGCAGTACGTGGGGCATCCAACCGGGAGAGCCCCTGCTGTTTTGCGCGGCCCGGTTTCGACCCGGCGTGAAGTTTCAGAGCCTGGATTTCCTGCTGCGATCCATGAACCGCCTGGCACGCGGGCACAACCGTTTCCGGCTTTTCATCGCGGGAGACGGCCCCATGGAGGCCCAGCTTCGCAAGGAAGCGCAGGAACTCCTTCCCGGGAAGGTCCTGTTCGCGGGAAAGATCCCGAGAAGGGAACTCTTCCAATACTACTCGGCAGCGGATCTCTTCGTTTTTCCCGGCATCGGGGAATCGCTCGGCATGGTTTACCTGGAAGCGCAGTCCTGCGGCTGTCCCGTCGTGGCGCTTCAGAACGAAGGGGTCTCACAGGTCGTTGAGCACCAAGTGACGGGGTTCCTGGTGCCCCGAGAAGACGAGACGGCCTTTTCCCAAGCCGTGCGCTCGCTTCTGGAGGACCCGGCGGCGCGGCGGGAAATGGGACGGAGTGCGGCGGACTTTGTCCGCCGCGAGAGGAATCTTCACGTCACGTACCGGACGCTTTCGGACCGGCTCAACGAACTGGCCGTCACGTGCCGGCCATGAAAAAAGGTGGGGGTGGCGAGGGGGAACCGGCGGCTTTCGGGCGCGCGCCCCGCTCCAGCGGCGGGCACCAGGATGATTGGAGCGCTTCTAATCGTGGCGGACGACGAAAAAGTAGAGATTCAGCGCGACGATCGCCACGCACCCTCCGAGAAAGGGAACCAGTTTGCCGAGTGAAATGTTTTCGCCACTTTCGGGCATGGTGTATTGGACCAGGACAACCAGGGCCGCTGCGGACAAGGGGAGCAGGAGCATCTTGAAGGCTTTCTTCCAGACAACCACCCCCAGGAACACCACGACCCCGATCCAGAAAAAGGGCTCCCTCAGCCACGCGCTCCAATCGATTTCCCGGAAAACCTCGGCGATCTTCCTCACATTGTACTCTCGAAGAAAAGCGATGAATGTTTCCCAGGCGCCGCCGACGTCCATGGATTACCTCCCGTAGCGGATCTCAAAACCGCTGAACTTCCCCTCGAACGGTTCTTCCACGACCCTCACATCATCCACCCGGCTGAGCGGGCTTCCGGTGCGGCACCATTCGACCATCGCCTCCACCGCCAAGCCGTCTCCTTCGAACACGGCTTCCACGCGGCCGTCGGGGAGGTTTCGGACCCAGCCTCCCACGCCGAAGGATCGGGCCGCATCGCGGGTGTAGGCGCGGAAGAAGACTCCTTGGACTCTTCCCGTAAGCCACACATGGACACGCTTCTTCTGGCTCATCGTATCCCTCCTTCCTCCACCCGGCGGACCGCCGCACCTGCCCGAAGCGTCATCCCCCCGCAAGCCGGCGTGAAGCCGCAACCGCTCGCAAGGGCCCGCAAGTTCGGCACCGTCCCGTGCTCCGCGCCTACTCGGCCCCCACCCGAGCCAGGAACTCGGCCTCGTCCATGATGCGCACACCGAGGGCCCGGGCCTTTTCCAGTTTCGACCCCGGGTCGGATCCCACAACCACGATATCGGTCTTTTTGCCGACACTGCCAACAACCCGGGCTCCCAGTGCGACGACGCGCTTTTGGGCCTCTTCACGCGTCATGGACGCAAGCGTCCCGGTGAACACCACCGACAGGTCCTTCCAGAAAGAATCGGCGGGAGGCGCGGGCTTGGTTTCTCGAGCCGCCCGAGGCCGGACGCCGGCTTCCCGGAGGCGCTGCACGAGTCGCCGGTTTTCGGGATTGTGAAAGTAGTTCAAGATACTGGAAGCCACTTTTTCGCCCACACCGGAAATCGCCTCCAGTTCTTCAGCGGTCGCGTTCTGAAGAGCCTCGAGGGAACCGAAGTGGTCCGCCAGGACCTGCGCCAGGTACTCGCCCACGTGGGGAATTCCCAAGGCGTGAATGAAGGCGGCAAGTGAAACGTGCTTGCTCCGCTCGATGGCCCGCACCAGGTTCGCGGCCGATTTTTCGGCGAAACCGGGAAGATCCTTGAGATGTTCCGGGCGGATTTCGTAGAGGTCGGCGGGCGAAGCCACCAGGCCCCGGTCCACCAGCAGCGAGACGATCTCCTTTCCGAGTCCTTCGATGTCCATGGCCGAACGTCCGGCGAAGTGGCGGAGACTCGCCTTGACTTGGGCGGGACAGTTCCGGTTGAGGCAGCGGTGGACGGCTTCGTCGGGGAGCCGCACCACTTCGCCTCCGCAGGACGGGCACCGGGACACCATGCGGAACGGTTTTTCTTTCCCGGTGCGCCTTTCCGTCACGACCCGCACCACCTCCGGGATAACGTCTCCGGCCCTTTGGACGACCACCTCGTCCCCCACCCGGATATCCTTGCGCTCGATCTCGTCCTGGTTATGGAGCGTGGCTCTTCGGATGACGACGCCCCCCACGGAAACGGGTTCCAGGGCCGCCACAGGCGTGAGCACACCCGTTCGCCCCACCTGCACGAGGATATCGAGGACCCGGGTGCGTCCCTGGTGAGGCGAAAACTTGTACGCGATGGCCCAGCGCGGGCTCCGGCTCTTCTCACCAAGCTTCCGCTGCCAGTCGATGCGGTTCACCTTGGCGACCACGCCGTCCACTTCATAGGGCAGCCGGGGGCGTTCGCTTTCGATCTCGTCGAAAAACGCCACAACGTCTTCCACTCCGTCACAGACCCTGGACAGCGGATTGACCGGAAGCCCCCAACTTCGAAGCGCTTCGAGGATTTCCCATTGGGTCTCAAAGATCGCTCCTTCCACAAGTCCCACCCCGTAGAAGAATACCTTGAGGGGGCGTTTGGCGGTGATGGACGAGTCGAGCTGGCGGAGTGACCCGGCGGCGGCGTTCCTGGGATTGGCGAAAAGAGGTTCCCCCGCCGCTTCCCGTTCTCGGTTGAGGCGCTCGAAATCGGCCCGGTCCATGTACACTTCACCCCGAACCGTGAGGCGCTCCGGTACGGACGGCCCGCCGCCCGCCGTGAAGAGCCGAAGCGGGACCGTCCGGATGGTCTTGACATTGGGTGTCACGTCTTCGCCATGGTAGCCGTCTCCACGAGTCCCGGCGCTCGAGAGCACCCCGTCCGCGTAGACCACTTCCACGGCGAGCCCGTCCATCTTGGGTTCGGCGACGTATTCCAGGGGCCCCGCATGTTTCAGGAGTTTTCGCACCCGGCGGTCGAATTCCCTGAGTTCCGATGCGCTCATGGCATTTTCCAGGCTGAGCATGGGAACCCGGTGTTCAAAGGGTGGAAAGGCTTCAAGCGGCGGGAATCCGACCCGGCGGGTTGGCGAACCCGGATCGGCAAACTCCGGGTGCGCCTCCTCCAGCTCCACCAGTTGGCGGAAAAGTCGATCGTATTCGGCGTCACTGATTTCGGGGCTGTCGAGCGCATAGTAGCGGTAGTCGTGATACCGGATCTGCCGCCTGAGTTCTTCGATGCGTTCCCTTACGGCCGCCTTGTCCCCCATGAGCGCCTTCCGCCCTTCATTCCTCAATGGCCACGTCCAGGCGGAAACGCCAGGCCGTCGCCCGAAGCAGCCCGAAGCACCCCGTGAGCATCATGTCGCCGAACGGCGCGGCACAGACCGCTCCGGGCAGCACAAACCGCCTTCGCTTGGGGCCGGTCACCAGGACGTGCTCGAAGGCACCGGCCGGAAGCCGGTCGACGCAGGCGCATCCGTGCCCGTTGTCCTCAAAGACCTCCTCACTCAGCAGGACTCCCCGGCGGAATCGATGGAGGAAATCTCTCAGCCGTTCCGAATCCAGAAGTTCGGTATGATGCTCGAAAACGCCGTAGACCCTGTCGCGCCGGACAAGGGCCGCCACCGTGTGAAAATTCCCTGCGTTGACCACGATCAGCCCGTCCCGGTTCCATTGCCTTCCGCAGGGGTCCAAGAGGGCTCCCAGCACGGCGGCGAGTCCCGTATCGAGGACCACGGCGCCGGGCACGGATTGCTGCACGGCGCACATGCGGGTCATGAACGCCGGAGGATCCATAACGGTCCAATCCCTCAGCGAACCGCCGCGGTCCAGGAGTTTTTTCCAGTACTGAAAGCGCATGATTCGGTTGCTGGCGTTGGGTGAAAAACCGTGATCCTGTACGGCCGCCGCCACGCGGCCGGGAAGGGCGATGTCGAAGGCTTCGAAAGCGCGGCCCAGGCGTTCCAGATCCAGATCCTGCAGGGTGATTCGGGAGACCTTCGGCGGGGGGGCATCCACGACACGGACGCCCATGGCCCGAACTCGATCCAGGTCGTCGTGGAACGTGAGGGCCGCTTCCGGGAGGGCGAAAACGCGAAGCCCCGCCTCCAGGTGCTCGCGTACCGCCACCGCCGAAGCACCGCCTCCCATGGTGCGTCCCACCAGGCAGACATCCAGGCCCCGCTTTCGGAAGCGGCGGATTTCGTCGGCCACCAGCACCGTCGGGGACGGCATGACCAACTTGCAAGCGTTTTCAAGGGGTTCCCCCGGTCGCCAGAGCAGCACGTCCTGTGTTCCGCCGCCCACGTCCACGGCCAGTATCCCGGATGGCGTCATCGCAACCCCGATGCAAGGAAGTCCATGAATACTCAGGCATGGTTCCCGAGAAGTCCCAGGAAATATAGCGTTCGGCGGAAGGACCGTACAAGATCTTCTTGATACACCCCCGCCTCGTTGTCCGCCGGAACGAAGACGCGCTCAGGGTGAAGCTCGGACAAGCAGCTGGAGCAGCCGTTCCGGGAGGGAAGCCCTCACGGCCTGAAAGCGAGGATCTCGATAACCGTGGCGCCATTCCATCCGCGAAAGATCGTCCGAGACCACCAGAACCACGGCCAGGGCGATCCCGCGATAGGCGGCCACGGTGAGCAGGGCCGAGCTCTCCATTTCCACGCCTAGAGCCCCTTTGTCCCGATAATGGAGCACCTTCGCCTCGGTCTCCCTGTAGGGGGCGTCCGTGGTCCAGACGGGGCCTTCGTGCACGGTCAATCCTTCGCGACCGCGCAATCCCGACAGAACGGTTTGGACCAGCTGCGGGTCCGCTTCAGGCCGTTCCGCCAGGGGATAATGAGCGGAGGTTCCTTCTTCCGGCCAGGCCCAACGGGGCACCACCACGTCGCCGATGCCCACGGAAGGATTCAGCGACCCGCACCAGCCCAGCGCAAGGCACCGCCGCACACCCAGCGCGATGAGTTTTTCCAGGACCATCACGGCTTGGGGCGCTCCAAGCATCGGCCCGACCACAGCGACTGGAACACCGCCGAAGATGCCCTCGGTGACCCCGCACAAAAAAAACTTCCGGCACTTCCGGCTCCCGGCGGCCTGCCGGGACGGAGCGCTGGAAAACGTCAGGCTCCTGAGCGCGTTTTTCAGATCTTCCGGCGTGAAAACGAACAGCGCCCGCTCGGGCAGCGGCCTTTCAGACTTGCCCCTCTTGGGGACGATGAGCGCCCGATCGGGCTGCGAGGCGACCGGCATGGCGGGAACAGCGGCTGCGAAAACAGATGAGGCGCCGGGAAGCGACAAGGATCCGGCTCAGCCGCACACGACAAGCAGAGCCGGAATCCCTTCCCGTCTTTACTGAACGGAATCTTTGAGCTTGCTGCCGGCCTTGAACTTGACCACTTTGCTTGCCGAAATGGTGATGGTTTCACCGGTCCTGGGATTCCGGCCTTCACGTTGACCCCTTTCGGAAACGCTGAAGGTGCCGAAGCCTACGAGGGTGACCTTGTCGCCCTTGGCGAGGCTCTCGGTCACCGCGTCCACAAAGCTGTTGAGCGCCTTTTCCGCCGCGGCTTTCGTGATGCCGGCGTCATCGGCCATTTTGGCAACCAAATCAGCCTTAGTCATGATTTCCTCCTCCCTGTTCTCAACTGGATCCTTTTCGCCCCTTTGCCAACCTCTTTCAGGCCGCCCCACCGGCACGCATTTTTCGGTCTGGCGCCTGTAAACCCGCATAAAGTGAAGCAATTATACCGATCACCTCACCCATGGCAAGCATTAAATCGTCAAAAACCCGCATAAAATAAAGTTTTTTGAGCCATTTTAACGTGGTGCGAAGAAGACGGGAGGGTCCCAGGCCCCTCGCAGAACTCCCCCCAAATCCTTCTAGATGCTGATCATTTCTGCATCTGCGACGGATTTGGCTTTGACCTGAAAAACCGTGTGTGCTAAGAACCGATCCCAATGAAGAGGACGCGACGGTTCAAAACCGAGTTGGGCAAGGCCACGTTCGGCCCCCAGAAAAGGCGTTCCATGGGCGTTCGCTTGGGGGTGTGGGTGTTTTTCGCCGTGGCCGTCGTGGTGAGCTGGCAGAACTTGGCGCACCATCCCGAAACGATCCCTTTGGAACCGGAAGTCAAAAGCGAACACCTCGACTATCCGGACACCTTCGAACTACGACGCCAATATCGCGAGCAATTCAGCATCACCCGCCACGTGGTTCAAAAGGGCGAGAGTTTCTCCGGGATCCTTTCGTCACTGAACCTCCCAGCCGGTTGCGCCGTAGAATGGCAGAAAGAGTGCGCTGATTTCTCGCAGCTGGAGAAGCTTCAGCCGGGCGAGGAACTGATCTTCTACGCGCCTCGAGACGACGATCGACCGGTCAAGCTCGTTTACCAAGCGGCCGACGGTTCCACCTTCGTTTTTCGAAAGCGAGGCGAAACCTGGGAATCCCAGGAAAAAACCCCCCAGACCATTTCGATCACGCAGTCGGCGACGGGAACCATCTCGGAAAACCTATATGGATCCTGCCTGGAAGCCGGTGTTCCGCCTCCGCTCGTCATGGAACTGGCGGATCTTTTCGCCTACGACATCGACTTCAACACGGATCTTCGCCGGGGGGACACGTTCGCCGTATATTTCCGGCAGGAGGTGAAAAACGGGAAGCGCGTCCAGGCGGGCCCGATCCTCGCCGCCGTCATGACGGTGAACGGCCGGCGCTTCGAAGCGTTCCATTACACGCTCCCGGACGGCTACAGCGACTACTTCGACGCGGACGGCAACTCGCTGCGGAAGATGTTTCTCAAGGCTCCCTTGAGCTATCGGCGGATCAGTTCCACTTTCACCTACCGCCGCTTCCATCCGGTACTCAAGATCTTCAGACCGCACCTGGGCATCGACTACGCCGCCCCGGTGGGGACGCCGGTCAGCGCGCTGGGAGACGGCAAGATCGTCTACAAGGGATGGAAGGGCGGGTTCGGCCGGTATGTCGAGATCCAGCACGGAGCCAAGTACAAGACCACCTATGGACATCTTTCCCGTTATGCCGAGGACCTTTCGGTGGGGCGCCGGGTGCGCCAGGGCGACGTGATCGGCTATGTGGGATCATCGGGGTTGTCCACCGGCCCCCACCTGGATTTCCGCTTCTATGAGAACGGAAAACCCATCAACTTCTTGAAGACGGCGTTCCCCCATGCCCGATCGGTACCTGGGAAAATCAAGGCGGATTTTCTGAAGGTCCGCGAAACCTATCTTGCGGCCCTCCGAGACGCCGGCGTCGCTCAAGCGGATACCAAGGAATCCGGCGCACCATGACCGCCGCCGCTTCGGAAACCTACGCCGAAATCGCTCCCTTCACCGCCATTTCGAAAAACCTCCACTACCGGGTCCCCGGGGAACTGCTCCACGACGTCCAGCCCGGTGTGCGCGTCCTGGTGCCTCTGGGCCGGCGCGAAACCGTGGGCCTGGTTCTCGCCCTTCAGGGCACTCCCCCGCCCCTCGAGGGCTCCATCCGCTTCAAGAATGTGAAAGCCGTGCTCGACCCGCGGCCCGTGGTCCCCGGAGACGTTTTGGATCTTTGCCGCTGGATCTCCCGGTATTACTTTTATCCGATGGGCGAGATCATTCGCAGCACGCTGCCTCCGGGATTCCAGCTGCAGCCCGAGGTCCGCTACCGTCTCACCGGCGCCGGCAAGGCCGTGCTGGAACGTGAAGGACGGGGGAGACAGCGGCTGGAGCCCTGGTTTGACCCCGGTTTCCCGGAGACCGGTGAGCCGATGGAGGTCTGCCCTCGACACGACACCGAGGCCAGGGCGTTCAAGCGGCTGGAGCGCGAAGGCTGGGTGGAAAGGGTCTACGTCTGGCCGTCTTCCGACCTGCGGCAGAAGACGCTGAAGACGGTGCGCCTGGTGGAGACGCCGCCTGGCGATCGGCTGCGGCGGAGCGCCCACCTGCGGCGGCTCGTCCGGCTCCTTGAAGATGCGGGCGGCGCTCTTGCCTTGAGGGATCTCCGCCGGAGCCTGAAAACCGCCGACTACTGGGCAAGGCGCCTCCATCGGGAAGGCTTCGTGCGCATGGAAACCGCCCGGGAAATCCGGGAATCGCCCTATGCCCAGACGCTTCCGGCCTGCGAGCCTCCGGCGCTAACCACCGAACAGCAGGCGGTGGTCGATGCCATCGGCCCCTCCATCGAAAACGGGCGCTTCCAGCCTTTCCTGCTCTACGGCGTCACGGGAAGCGGAAAGACGGAAATCTACCTGCACCTGGTGCAGCGGACCCTCGAAGCCGGAAAGACCGCCCTGGTGCTGGTACCCGAGATCGCCCTGAGCACCCAGTTGGAAGCCCTCTTCCGCCGACGGTTTGGTTCGCGGCTGGCGGTCTGGCACAGCGGGCTTTCGCCTGGAGCCCGAGACGACCAGTGGCGGAAGATCGTGGACGGGGAGAGTGCCGTCACGCTCGGGGTTCGATCCGCGGTTTTCAGCCCGCTTCCACGCTTGGGGCTCATCGTGGTGGATGAAGAACACGACGGCTCCTACAAGCAGGAAGACCGCCTGCGCTACCACGCGCGAGATGTGGCGCTGGTCCGCGCCCGTTTTCTCGGCATTCCCGTGCTCCTGGGTTCGGCCACCCCGTCGCTCCAGTCGATTCGCCTCGCGCACCGGGACCGCTGCCGGTTTCTTTCGCTCCTTCAACGCATCGAAGACCGGCCTCTTCCTCGCATCGAAATCATCGACATGCGCCGGGAACGAGGTCCTTTCCGCGTGCTTTCGCGACCGCTTCAGGCCGCCGTCGAAAAGACCCTGGCGGACGGCAACCAGGTTCTCCTTTTTCTGAACCGGCGGGGATTCGCCACCTTCTTTCTGTGCCGGGTCTGCGGGACGGTTCACCAGTGCCCCCACTGTTCGGTGAGCCTCACCTACCACCAGCAGGACGATACCCTGCGCTGCCACTACTGCGGGTACGAAGCCGACGTCCCGGAAGCCTGTCCTCGGTGCGGCGAACACGCCCTCATCCCGTTCGGTTTCGGAACGGAAAGGGTCGCGGAAGAGGTGGGGAAACTGTTTCCGGGGGCAAGGATTGCGAGGATCGACCGGGACGCCGCAAGCCACCCGAAGCGCTTGGTGGAACTTCTGAACGACGTCCGCCATCGGCGCGCCGACGTGCTCATCGGCACCCAGATGGTGGCCAAAGGCCATGATTTCGAAAACATCACCCTGGTGGGCGTCATCAACGCGGACACGGCGCTTCAGATCGCGGATTTCAGAGCCGGCGAAATCACCGTCCAACTGCTCCTCCAGGTGGCCGGGCGTGCGGGACGGGGCGACCGGCCAGGGGAAGTCCTCGTCCAGACCTTCAACCCCGACCATTACACCATCCAGGCCGTCCGGAACATGGATTACCTCCGTTTCTGCCAAGAGGAGCTGAAAGCGCGCGAATCGCTGCAGTACCCCCCCTTCACAAGGTTTGTAAGGTTCCTCCTTTCCGGTGCCGACGAAACGCTCACCCGTGAAGCCATGGATCGTTTCCACGCGGTGTGCCGGACGGTGGCGGACGAACTGAAAGAAGAGAACGTTCCGGTGGCCCTGCTGGGTCCAGCCCCCGCTCCGATCTACCGGCTGAAAAACCGGCACCGCCGCCACCTTTACGGCAAAGCCTGGACCAATCGCCATCTCCAGGCGTTCGTCGAGAGAGTGCTCGCCGAAAGCCGCGGTCTTTCCATCCTCAGGCGTGTGGCGCTGGTGGTGGACCGCGATCCTCACTCGGGCCTGTAAGGGGTGGAAAGAGCGGATCCCGACGCCGGTTGAAAAAGCGGCCTTGAGCGTTTATAGTCTCTTTACTTTTGAATCTATCGGATTGTCTGGGGGATGCCATCATGGCCCGGCTCGAAATACGTGTGTACCCGGATCGGATACTGCGCGAAAAGGCGCGACCCATCGACACCGTGGACCGGTCCGTCCGGCGGCTCATCGACAACATGGCGGAAACCATGTACGACGCCCCGGGCATCGGCCTGGCGGCCAACCAGGTGGGAAAGGCCCTGCGCATCATTCTGGTGGACCTTCAGCGCGAAGACGACGAACACGGCCTCATCGCGTTGGTGAACCCGCAAATCGTCAAGGCTGAAGGTGAAGTGGTCTGGGAAGAGGGTTGTCTGAGCGTTCCCGAATATTTCTCGCCGGTGAAGCGTTTTGAAACCGTTACGGTCCGAGGCCAGGATCCGGACGGCAACCCGCGCGAAATCCACGCCTCGGGACTCCTTGCGGTCGCCCTGCAGCACGAAATCGACCACCTGGAAGGTCGCCTTTTCATCGACCTCATGAACCCGATCAAGAGAGACATGTTCAAGCGCAGATGGAAAAAGAGACTGAAGGAGGCGCAGGCCTGAACCCATCGCTTCCCCGCCTCATCTTTCTCGGGACCCCGGATTTCGCCTGCCCTTACCTGGAAAAGCTCGTTGAAGCCGGAGCGCCTGTGCCGCTGGTGGTCACCCAGCCGGACCGGCCCCGAGGGCGAGGAAAGATTCCGACGCCGCCTCCCGTGAAGGTGCTGGCCGAGACCCTGGAGCTTAAAGTCTACCAGCCGGAGAAGATCCGTTCCCCCGAGGTGGTGGCTTACCTGACGTCCTTCGGCGCCGATTGCCTGGTGCTTGTGGCCTATGGCCAACTGCTTCCGAAACGGCTGCTCGACGCTTTCCCTCTGGGGGCCGTGAACGCCCACCCGTCACTCCTGCCCCGGCACCGCGGCGCCGCCCCCATCCAGCGGACCCTGCTTGCCGGGGAAACCGTGACCGGGGTTTCCATCATGCTCATGGACGCCGGCATGGACACGGGACCCGTGCTCGCTCGAAAGGAGGTTCCCATCGGCGACACCGAAACCTTCGGTTCCCTTCACGACCGGCTGGCTCAAGTCGGCGCCGGGCTTCTGGTGGAAACCCTCGCCGCATGGCAGACGAAAAAGATTCAGCCGGAACCTCAGGACAACCGCCTGGCCACGGCGGCGCCCCCCATTCACAAGGATGAACTCATCATCCCCTGGGAAGATCCCGCCCGCGCCATCGTCAACCGGATCCGCGCCTTCGATCCTTGGCCCGGAGCGGTCACCCGCCATGCGGGGAAGCGACTCAAGTGCTTCTCGGCCGGCCTCCTTCCGTGGAAAAGCGAGGGACGGGCGGGGGAGGTGCTGGCAGCGGCGCAGTCAGGGCTGGTGGTGCGGGCGGGAGACGGGCGGGCCCTGACCATCGGAGCCCTCCAGTTGGAAGGAAAGCGGGTGCTGGATGCGGGAGCGTTCCTCCGGGGGTATCCCATCGCGCGCGGTTCACGACTGGAGTAAAACCAAGAGGCAGCTGGAACCCATGCCGGATCAGGTCAGCCCAGAAGCGGCCGGTGAGGGAACGACCCGCTTTTCGGACAAGGCGATTCTCGTTTTCTTGCTGGCATGCACCGCGTTCGCCGTCACCGCCTTTCTGGTCCTTTTTTTCTTCATCCCGTATTTCGGTTTTCAGCGGATCCATCCCCGGCTTCCGGCCGTGTTCGGGCTGCTTACGGGAACGGCGGCCGTGGCCGTGCTGGGGGCCATCTTTCTTTTTATCTCTGCGGCGCTACGGGGGCGCGACGTCCCTTTTTCGCGCGGACTTCGAAGCCTCGCCGTCAAGGGTCTGCTTCCGGTGCTGGTGCAAGTCGGCCGGGTTTTCGGAATCTCCAGGGAAACGGTGCAGCACGCTTTCGTAGCGGTGAACAACCAGCTGGTCATGGCCCAAGTCACCGACGGCCGCACACCCCGGCGCATCCTGCTTCTCATGCCTCACTGCCTTCAATACTCCCAATGCCCGGTGAAGATCACCTACAACGTGGAAAACTGCAAGCGCTGCGGGCAATGCCCCATCACCGAATTGATCGAGGTTTCAGAGCGCTACGGGGTGGACCTGGCCGTGGCCACCGGGGGCACCATTGCGCGCCGGATCGTCGTGGAAAAGCGCCCCGATTTGATCGTCGCCGTGGCGTGTGAACGGGACCTGGTGAGCGGCATCCGGGACACGACACCGCTTCCGGTCTATGGCATCTTCAACCTGCGGCCCAACGGTCCTTGCCTGGATACGCGCGTGCCCATGGACCAGGTGGTGGCCGTTCTGGACAGCGTCAAGGCCGGGCGCCGGAGCTCTTCATGATCACGGCGCGAACCTTGGCCTACCAGATCCTTCTTCAGCTGGACCGCGGCCCCGCTCACCCGGATCGGCTGATCCGGACCGCCATCGATCGCCATGCCGGGCTCGATCCCCGGGACCGGGCGCTGCTCACCGAACTGGTCTACGGCGTGCTGCGCTGGCAGGGCCGGCTCGACTGGCACATCGACACCCTGGCCAGCATGAAGCCCTCCAAGATCGACTCCGCCGTCCGCATCCTTCTCCGGCTGGCCCTCTACCAGGTGACCCTGCTGGACCGCGTCCCGGCCCATGCCGCTGTGAACGAAGCGGTGAAGACGGCGAAGGCGGCCCTGCCCCGGCACGTGGTGGGATTCGTGAACGCGCTCCTGAGAGAGGCCGTCCGGCGCCATCCCGACTGGGATTTTCCTTCGGCCCGTGAGAACCCGGTACGCCACCTGGCCGTCACCACCGCGCACCCGGAATGGTTGGTCCGGCACCTGCTCGCCGAATGGGGCCCCGAAGAAACCCGCGCCTTCTGCCAAGCCAGCAATACCGTGGCTCCTCTGGTTCTCCGCGTCAACCTGCTGAGAGCCTCCGTCGCAAACGTCCTCGACCGACTGGACAGCGAAGGCATCGAGGCCCGGCCGTCGCCGCTTCTCGCAGACGCCGTTCGGGTTCGCAGCCCCCGCACAGACATCACGCAAACCGAAACCCACAAGCTTGGCTGGATTCAGATCCAGGACGAAGCGTCCCAGCTGGTTTCCCTGGCGGTCGACCCGAAACCCGGCGAACGGGTGCTCGACCTTTGCGCCGGGTTCGGAGGAAAGACCGCGCATCTGGCGGCTCTGATGGAAAACCGGGGGGAAATCGTCTCGGTGGACCAGGCGGCCTGGAAGCTGGAAGATCTTCGCCGGAACGTCGAGCGCCAGGGAATCGCCATGGTTCGGACCATCGCGGCGGATGCGCTCGCGCTTAGCCCCACCGATACGGGCCTTTTCGACCGTGTCCTTCTCGATGCCCCCTGCACCGGCTTCGGCGTGCTCCGGCGCAACCCCGATATCAAGTGGCGGCGCCATCCGAAGGACCCTCACCGCTTCTCCCGGACCCAGAAGGCCCTCTTGCGGCAGGCCGCCCGCTTTGCTAAAAGAGGCGGGACATTGACGTACGCCACCTGCACCGTGTTTGCAGCCGAAAATGAAGACGTGGCCAAGGATTTCACGGCCTCGCAAACGGGGTGGATCCCGGAACCGGCCGCGGCAAAGCTTCCCGAAACCTGCCGGCACCTGGCCGAAGGGCCGCACCTGAAAACCCTTCCCCACCGGCATGACGTGGACGGCTTCTTCATCGCCTGCTGGCGAAACATCGAGGGCATCCCATGAAACGACTTTCCGCTTCCATCCTGTCCGCCGATTTCGGAAAGCTCGCCGAAGATATCCGTGCCGCGGAACGAGCCGGCGCCGACTGGATTCATGTGGACGTCATGGACGGACATTTCGTGCCCAACATCACCATCGGTCCCGACGTGGTCCGCGCCGCACGCGCTGCCACCCCGCTGCCCCTCGACGTGCACCTCATGATCGAAGCCCCCGACCGGTACCTGGAAGCCTTCGCCAGGGCTGGCGCCGACTGGATCGGAGTCCACGTGGAAGCAACCCCGCACCTACATCGGGCCGTCCAGCAGATCAAGGAACTGGGGAAAAGGGCGACTGTCTCCGTGAACCCCGCAACGCCCCTCGCCTGGGTGGAACCCATCCTGGAACACGTGGACATGGTGCTGATCATGACGGTCAACCCCGGCTTCGGAGGCCAGAGCTTCATTCCGTCGGTTCTTCCCAAGATCCGGGCGCTGCGCCGCCGGATCGACGAACGGAACCTGCCGGTCCTCATCGAAGTGGACGGCGGGGTCAACACCCGAACCCTCCCCGAACTTGTGGCGGCGGGCGTGGACATTTTCGTGGCCGGGTCCGCCGTGTTCGGAGGACGAAGCATCGAAGCCAACGTGAAGGCCTTGAAGGAACTCATGGAACCCGCCGAAACAGCCTCCTGAATTTCGGGCGTCGGCCCCCCGAAACGCCGCCTCCGCGGGTTCGACCGGAGTCCAACGGTCTGCACCCGTTGCCGGCAGGGAGCCCTTCGGTGGGCCGCGGGGTTAGCGTTCCGGAGTTCCGTCAGTGATAATCGTGGGTTCCGAAGATGACCGGAACGCCGGTCTTGCTTTGAAGCATCTGCGCCAGGTCTTCCGGGGTGCCGTAGGGGCACGGGGGTTTGGCATTGGCCAAGCAGGAACTGAGGTAGATGGCGTCCGGCTTGATTTCCGATAGTTTCATGGCCATCCCCACGTTGGGGACCACCGTCCTTCCCGGACATTCGCACCGGATGAAGGCCGTCACCTGCGACGGCTCCTCGAAGGTGCCCTCGCCCAGAGCCGCCGCCTTCAAACACCGCCATTCGCCGGGGCAACCGTAACCGCTTTCCATGTAAGCGCCGCAGCCGACAATCGCTACTTTCTTCATGGTGTTCCTCCCCCCTCCAGGTGAGAACAACGGATTGGTGACGCGCATGGACACCAAGCCGCCCGCAGGCGGCGAGCCGGATGTTCGCGGGACCAATCTGCCACATGTCATCTACGGTGTAAAGTGTTCTGACACCTTCTGTTCTCCTCACCCTACAAGCCGGCGAACCACCGAACCCCCGCGCGGCAGGATGTTCACCCCGGCGCCGCGGCGGTCCGGCGGGAACGTCCGAGGCTCGAAAGACCGTCGAGGTGCGCCTTCGCGGACGGGAAACGACGGAGCTGGACATAGTACCTACTACGTGCTATGAAGCGCGCATGTGGGAGAAAGGTCCATCCAGAAAAGACCGGCAGGCGCGCAAAACCCGGCGGCGCATCCTTTCCGTCGCCGCAAAGCTTTTCGCCCGACACGGCTATCACAAAACGACCGTGAACGATATCGCCCGTGGTGTCGGCATGACCACCGGGGCCATCTTCCATCATTTCCCTTCGAAGGAAGCACTGCTCGATGCTCTGGTGGATTGGCTGGCGCGCGGCCTCCGCGTCTACTCCGACTACCTGAACGGGGTGACGGCTCCGTCGGCCGCGGACATCGGCGCCGTGGTGCGCATCATGTGCGACCATTTCAGGCGGCAGCCGGAAGCCACCATCTGCCTGGCCGCGCTGGCCACCGAATTCGCCGGCAGCAGCCACCCCATCGAAGAGCGCATCAAGAGCGTGTACGGCATCTTCGTGGACGCCTTCGCCCGCGTGCTCCGGAGCCACCCCGGGGTGCAGGATCCCCGGGCCACCGCTATCGCCTTCGTGGGGGCCATGCAAGGGATCGCCGTTCAGGGGCTGCTCCGTGAAAGCGAACAGCCCATCGAAGGGCTCGCCCGCGGGTTCCTGGCCCTGATCGGCGAATGGCCGCCGGAAGACCTGGGAGCTCCCCGGGGCGCCGGCGACCTGGGAGCCCGCACCGAACCGGACCTTCAGCCGGGGCGGTGGTGAACCCGCCGGCCGGTGGAAGCGTTCTTCATTGATTTCAAGAAAAGGAGGTGTAGGCATGGAAATCAGGAAAGTCTGCGTGTTGGGAGCTGGAATCATGGGTGCCGGGATCGCCCAGGTGTTGGCCGAAGCGGGATATTCCGTGGGCCTTCGGGACATCGAAGACCGCTTCGTTCAGTCCGGGCTGGATGGAATCAAGAAGAACCTGGACCGGGCGGTCTCCAAGGAAAAAATGGACCGGAAGGCGGCGGACGCCGTGATGCGGCGCATCGAGGCAACGGTGGATCTCAAACAGGCAGCCGCCGACGCGGACCTGGTCATTGAAGCGGTGATCGAGAACATGGACGTGAAGAAAACCGTCTTCAGGGAGCTGGACGAACTCTGCCGGCCGCAGACCCTTTTCGCGTCCAACACGTCGGGGCTGTCCATCACGGAAATGGCCTCGGTGACCGGGCGGCCGCAGAAGGTCGTCGGCATGCATTTCTTCAATCCCGTACCGGTCATGAAGCTCGTCGAACTCATTCGAGGCTTCCTGACCGACGACGAGACCTTCGAAAGCGTCAAGGCCGTCGTGGAGGCCGTCGGCAAGATCCCGGTGGAAGTGAAGGAAGCTCCGGGCTTCGCCGTCAACCGGATCCTCTGCCCCATGATCAACGAGGCGATCTTCGTCTACTCGGAAGGGATCGCTTCGGCGGAAGACATCGATCACGCCATGACCCTCGGTGCCAATCATCCCATCGGCCCGCTGGCCCTTGCCGACATGGTGGGCCTCGACACCCTGCTCTTCGTGCTGGAAGGACTCCACAAGGAGCTCGGCGAAGCCAAGTACCGCCCCGCCCCGCTGCTTCGAAAGATGGTTCGAGCGGGGTACTTGGGGAGGAAGAGCGGAAAGGGTTTCTACGAATACGCGAAATAGAGACCCGGGGGGTCCACCCGCAGGGCGATCCCGTTGACCGGCCCTGCAAGGGTCCTGGGGAAGCATCACCCTATCTGGAAAGCACAAGGAATCAAGCCGGAGGTGGTTTATGCAGCACGACAACGATGTGGTCATGGTGGCCGGGACGCGGACGGCCATCGGGAAATTCGGCGGAGCGCTGAAGGACGTGAGAGCTTCTAAGCTTGCGGCGCACGTCATCACGGAGGTGCTGAAGCGGGCGGGGAACCTGGACCCCGCCCTCCTGGACGAAGTGGTCTTCGGGGATTGCGTCCAGTGTTTCGACGAGGCCAACACGGCACGCACGGCGGCTCTGATGGCGGGAATCCCCCGGCAGGTGCCGGCCCATACGATTCAACGGCAGTGCGCCTCATCCATGCAGGCGCTGAACACGGCGAGGCAGCAGATCGCGTGCGGCGACGGAGAGATCGTCCTGGTGGGCGGTGTGGAGTCCATGAGCTCCGCTCCCTATTATCTGCCCAACGCCCGGTGGGGCATGCGTCTCATGAACCATGAAACCGTAGATGCGGTCTGGGAGATGCTTCATTCAGGAAGCCGCCTCTTGGGAACCCCCATGATCATGGGTGTGACCGCGGAAAACCTTGCGGAAAAATATGGAATCAGCCGGGAAGACCAGGACCGGGTGGCTCTGGAAAGCCACGCCAGGGCGGAAGCCGCCATCAAGGAAGGCCGTTTCAAACAAGAGATCGTTCCCTTCGACCTCCCCGGAAAAGGGGCGGCGGTGACTGTGTTCGACCAAGACGAACACCCCCGCTTCGGCCTCACCCCGGCCGACCTGTCCCGGCTCAAACCCGTCTTCAAGAAAGATGGAACGGTGACCGCCGGAAATTCCTCGGGGCTGAACGATGGAGCCGCGGCGGCCATCGTCATGACACGAAAACGGGCGAGGGAACTGGGGCTGGAGCCCATGGCGCGGATCGTGGCCTGTGCGGCCGCGGGCGTGGAACCGCACCTCATGGGCTACGGACCCGTGCCGTCCACTCAGAAGGCCTTGGAAAAAGCGGGCATGAGCTTGAAGGACATCCAGCTCATCGAAGTGAACGAAGCCTTCGCCGCTCAATACCTGGCCGTGGAACGCGCACTCGGACTGGACCGGTCCATCACCAACGTGAACGGAAGCGGCATCGGCCTGGGTCATCCCGTGGGCTGCACCGGACTTCGGATCGTGGTCTCCTTGGTCCATGAAATGGCCCGGCGGAACCTGGAAACGGGCCTCGCCACGTTATGCGTGGGCGGCGGCATGGGCATGACCACCGTCGTGGTCCGCGACTGACCGTGGGCCCGCCTGCGGAACCCCGCCCGCCGACCACCGCGGCCTGCAGACCATGCGGGCGGGCGTTTCCGCTCTTGTCCGAACCACCTCGACCCGCAACCGGGCGGAACGGTCGCACCGCTGCACCCTTCAACGGCGCCGCTCAAGCCGGCGGCGAGCCGGTTTGCGCGCCCTCTTCGCCGCAAGCCTCGAAGGCCTCTTTCGTGACCGGCCCAGCGCGCGGCCGGGCCGAAGCGCCGTTCCGCCGATCGGTCACGGGGATGGGTCTTTTTCCTCTCGGTTTTTCATGGCATAATCGTCGGCGGACGCCTGTCCGGCCCGAACGGCGGGAGCAGCCCCGGAAAACGGCTTCGATGTGAGGGTCCGATCGTCAAGGCGTGTTGAGTTCATGGTTCCCGCTTCTACAAGGCGAGCGTTCCAATGAATCCAAAAAGGCGGCATTGGAGCCGGGGACGACAAAAAGCGCGAGCCGTCGCGGTCCCCGTTTTCTTGGTGGTGCTGGGCTGGGGATTCCAGGCACCGGCGTTGACACTCCGGGAAGCCGTCGAGGCGGCGCGCGGGAAGCTGCCTTCCATCGAAGCCGCCCGCAGGCAGATCGATTCCAGCGAAGCGCTCAAGTCCGGCTCCCTTTCGCCCTACTTCCCTTCCCTGGACCTTACGGGAACGGCCGAATCCGTGGATTCACCGGAGGACAGCTACCACACCGAACGGGGAACCGCCGCCCTGAATTATACCCTCTACGATGGAGGGATTCGCCGCGCGGACCGGAAGATCGCTTCGATCCGCCTGGATTCGGACCAGGAGGAGCTTCGCAGGGTCTTCCTGGACGTGGAAAGGGACGTGAAGGTGGCCTTCTACGACACCCTCGCCCAGAAGGACATTCTCGAGCAACGCATACTCCAGGTGCAGGATGCTCAGACGGTCCTGGAAGTGGCGGAAGGGCGGTTCCGATTCGGGGTAGCCAAGCGTTCCGACGTGCTCCAGGCCTCGGTTCGCCTGGAGCAGGCCCGATTTCAGAAAATCCAGGCGGAAGGGGAGCTGAACAAGTCGCTGGCCACGTTGAACTCCTTGGCGGGCCGCCCCTTGGAAACCTCTTTCGACCTGGAAGGCTCATTGGATCCCGACGGGACGCTTGCGGAACGGGCCTTTTACACCCAGGTCGCCTTGAGGCGGCCGGTGGTGCAGCAGGCGGAACAGGACATCCGGATCGCAGAAAGCGAGAAGGCGAAAACCCTGAGTCCTTTCCTCCCGGCTCTGGAAGCTCAGGTGGCTTATTCGGAGACGGAGACCACCCAATTCGCCGGCCTTTCCGATGAGCAAACCAGGTTCGGGCTTGTCGCCCGCTGGAACTTGTTCGAATGGAACAAGTTCACCAACCGCGTTTCGGCAGGCCACCAGGTGGCCGTATCGGAAGCACGCTTCGAGGAATTGAAGCGACAGGTGCGGGTGGAAGTGAACAATCGCTACGAAGACGTCGTGACGGCGATGCGCAACGTCCGCGCCGCCGAAGAACAGCTCCGCCAGGCCGAATACAACTACCGGCAGGCCTTTGGAGAATACAAGGTGGGAAAGGGGGACATCCTGTCGCTCGTCCAGGCGGAAAGCGCCCTCGCCACGGCCCGGGAACAGCTGGTCGATTCCAGGCGCAACGTGTGGGTTTCACGGGCGCAACTGGAACGGGCGGCCGGAATCTTCCTGTTCGACCCGTTGAACCCGGAAGGAGCCTCCGCACCGTGAGACGCTGGATCGCCGTGTTGGTCGTGATCGCCGTCGGAGGCGCCGGCTGGTGGACCTATCAGAATCGTTCCCGGAAATCCCGGATCGAAGTGCTCGAAACGGACCGCGCGGCCCTGGCGGACATTCGGGATGTGCTGGTGGCCACCGGCATCATCAAACCGCAGGTGGGCGCTTTGGTCAAGATCGGGGCCCGCGCCACCGGCGAAATCCACGACATGCTGGTGAAGGTGGGCGACGAAGTGCAGGCGGGCGACCTTGTCGCCCGCATCGACGACCGGGAGATCCAAAAGGCTCTGGTCGGGGAACGCGCCGCCTTGGAAGCCGCCCGTTTCACGCTGGACCAGGTGGAAACCACCTTCCCGGAACGCATCCGTGAAGCCCGCGCCAAGCTCGAATTCGCCCGGCTCGATTACTCACGCGAAAAGGCCCTCATCGAACACGAATTCACCACCCGTGATGCCGTGGACCGGGCGAGGAGCGAGTTCGAGGCGGCGGACGCCACGTTGAAGGGACTGCTGGACGAATACCGCACGGAGCGCGAAATCGCGAAGGCCCGGATCGAAGAAATCGAAGCCCGGATCGCCCAGCAGGAGATCCGGCTTTCCTACACGCGGGTTCTCGCGCCCATCGGCGGCGTGGTGACGGAAGTCACCGCGCAGAAGGGCGAAACCATCGTAACGGGGCTCCAGGTGGCGAACCTGGTCACCATCATGGATCCGACGCTTCTGGAAATGCAGATCTACGTGGATGAAACGGACGTGGGACGCGTGCGCCCCGGGGTTTCGGTGGAGTATTCGGTGGACACCCATCCCGGTCGAGTCTTTCACGGGGTTATCGAAAAAATCTACCCGCAGCCAACGGTTCGCGACAACATCGTCTATTACCTGGCCATCGTGAAGGTGCCGAAAGAAGACGCGCGGATGCTTCGCCCCGAAATGACCACCTACTGCAAGATCGTCCTTTCCCGCAAGGAAGGCGTTCTCACGGTCCCCAACGCCGCCGTGAAGTATGAAGACGGCAGGCAGGTCGTCTATCGCGTCCTGGGGCCCCGCCGCGTGGAAAAGCAGGAAGTCACGGTGGGCGTCCGAGGCGAAGACCGGACGGAAATCCTCGCGGGCGTGAAGGAAGGGGAAACGCTGGCTACGCGGCTGGTCCTTCCGCCGTCCGCGCCCGGCAGGCGATGAGTCGACACGTGAGGGAACCAGCCGACCCGACCCCGGCGGCGGGCGCAGGACGGCGCGGGCGACGAAACGCTCCGATCCTGAAATCGGAACAACGGCCGTTCGATGCAGCCGTCGTCCACCGCCTTCATGACTCTGATTGCAGCCGAATCGCATCGCCATGACCCTGTGCCTGATGGAGAACGTCCGAAAGACTTACCGGATGGCCGACCTGGAGGTGGAAGTCCTCAAGGGCATCGACCTGCGGATCGAGCCTGGGGAATTCGTTGCCGTCATGGGGCCGTCCGGGTCCGGCAAGACGACGCTCATGAACATCCTGGGATGCCTCGACGTGGCCACGTCGGGGCGCTACGTGCTTGCCGGCACGGACGTAAGCGCCTTTTCCGACGACGAACTGTCCATGATGCGGAGTGAACACCTGGGGTTTGTCTTCCAGAGCTTCCACCTGCTTGCCTACGCCACGGCCCTCGAAAACGTGCTGCTGCCCACGCTCTACCTGGAGCGGCGCCGCGACGGGTTCCGGGAAAGAGCCCTGGAGCTGCTGGAGCTGGTGGGCCTGAAGGACCGGGCCGACTTCAAGCCGGCCCAGCTGTCCGGCGGCCAGCAGCAACGGGTCGCCATCGCGCGTGCCCTCATGAACGACCCGGACTTGGTCCTGGCCGACGAACCCACGGGGGCGCTGGACAGCCGCACCGCATCGGAAATCATGGAGCTGCTTTCCAGGATGCACCAGCAGGGGAAAACCGTGGTGGTGATCACCCATGACCGCCAGGTGGCGGGATACGCTCAGAGGATCATCCAGATCCGTGACGGTAACATCCTGAACTCCGGCGAAGCGCCATGAAACGGTGGACAACTCTGTTTCACCAGTCCTTGAAGGCGGTTTTCGCCTTCAAACTTCGGGCGTTTTTCTGTCTGTTGAGTGTCGCGCTGGGCGTCGCCTCCATCACGATCATCGTGGGGGCCACGGAAGGAGCCTACCGCAAGGCTTTTGAGATCGTGGAACGGTTCGGACCGGATTCCATGCTGATCGTCGGCGGCAGCGAAGAATCCCGCGCCATCGGCGTCCGCGAAAAGACCATTTCCGTGGAGGACGTGGAAGCGATCCGGGAGAGTTTTCCGACGGCCTACTTGGTGGTGCCCATGAGTTCGGCGCGAGGGGTGACCGTTTCCTTCGGAAACCGCAAGCACCAGACCATGATCGTGGGATCCACGGGCGATTACAGTCGGGTGTGGAGCTGGCCCGTGGTCGAAGGAACCGACCTCACGGACCGTGACGTCCAGACCCTCAAAAATGTTGCCCTGGTGGGAACCTACGTGGTGGAGCAGCTCTTCGGCGCGGTAAACCCCGTGGGAAAGTACCTTTTCGTCCGAAACATTCCGGCGCGCGTGGTGGGAGTGTTGGAAGAACGAGGCACCAGCCCCGCCGGGCACAGCCTGGACGACCGAATCATCATGCCGCTCACCACCGTCATGCGAAAGATCCTCAATGAGACCACCTACGTTTCGGCCGTCCGGGTCCGTTTTCTGGACGCCGCCAACATGGAACGGCACCAGGAGGAACTGAGGCGGTTCCTGAGGGAGCGCCATCGGACGCCGCCCGGGGAACCCGACGACTTTCGAATCATCTCCCCCCGGGAAATCGTGAAATTTCTGGTGGCCCTCACCGGGTCCCTGGTCGTTTTTCTGGGCATCACCGGCATCATGTCGTTGGTGGTGGCGGGTTTCGTCCTCGCCAACCTGTTCCTCCTGTCCGTCAACGAACGACGCCAGGAAATCGGCATTCGGCGTTCGGTGGGAGCCAGGCGCCGGGACATCCTTTTCCAGTTCCTGGGCGAATCGGTTATCCTTACGGCCATGGGGGGTGTCGTCGGCTTCGTCGGAGGCCTGCTCGCCGCGCGTCTGCTCAAGTTCGTGGCGGATTTCCCCATGCATTTTTCGTGGAAGGCGTTTGCCGCGGGGTTCGGCCTTTCGTTTCTGATCGGCCTGATTTTCGGGCTGCAGCCGGCTTCGCGCGCCGCCCGGGTGAACCCCATCGATGCGATCCGAAACGGCTGAAAGCCCCGCCGTGTTCCCGGACCAGTCATGAAGCGAATCTGGTTGAATCTTTCCATCGCCCGGCGTTCCCTGGCCAATTTCAAAACGCGGACGGCCCTTGCGGTCCTGGGCGTCTTCCTGGGAACGTTTTCCCTGGTGGTGGTTTCCAACCTTTCGAGAACCATGGCCAAGAAGACCCAGCTCGAAATCGCGGCTCTGGGCGAAAACCTGGTCATCGTGCAAAGCGGCACGGTACGCCGGTTCGGCAGCCGCGTGAGGTTCATCAGCCAGGCGAACAACCTCACCCTGGAAGACGCCTGGGCCATTCACCATCAGACCCGGTTCGTGGAAGACGTTTCCCCTTCGGGAAGCAAGACGTTCGTGGTCCGCTACGGGCCCGTGGTGCTGTCCTCGACGCTCATCACCGGCGTGGCTCCCAACTATCCGCAAATACGCAACTTCCGCGTCAGGCGCGGCACCTTTTTCACGGAGGCCGACGACGCGGCCAGCCGAAAGGTCGCGGTGCTGGGCCACAAGGTGGCGGAAAAGCTTTTCGGAAGCCGCGACCCCATCGGCGAATCGGTTTTGATCCGCCGGGTTCCCTGCCGCGTGATCGGAGTCATGGAAGAGAAGGGAGCGGACATTTCCGGTTTCGATCAGGACAATCAAATCTTCGTCCCGCTGAACACGTACCTGAAACGGTTCGTCAACCAGACGTTCGTTTCGACCGTCTACGTGCGGGTTTTCGACGAAAGGGCCATTTCAGTGGCCATCAAGGAAATCGAAGCCCTGCTGCGCAAACGCCATCGTATCGGCCCCGGCGAGGACGACGACTTCACCGTCATCGACATGAAGGACGTCCTGTCGCTCAAGTCCCAGGCCATGGACATGATCCGCCTGCTGGGGCGCATTTCCGCAACGGTCTCCTTTGCCATCGGAGGCATCGGCATTCTTTCCATCATGATCCTCATGGTCAACGAACGCCGCCTGGAAATCGGCATCCGCCGGGCGGTCGGGTCGCGGAAACGAGACATTGTCTGGCAGTTCCTGATGGAGTCTTCGTTCATTTCTCTGAGCGGCGGCCTGGTGGGCATCGTTTGCGGTTTTCTATTCAGTACGGCCCTCTTTTGGATCCTCAGGTTTCCCTTCCAGGTGTCCTGGTTCGGTCTGTTGTTTGCCTTCGTCGCCTCGGTCGCCGTGGGCGTCATGGCCGGGATCTACCCTTCGCGGCGTGCCGTGGCCATCCAGCCGGTGGACGTCATCCGAGCGGCATGAAACAGGAACAGCCCACACAGGAATCGCGGTCGGGATATGACATCAAGAGGTAAATGGTTTCTCGCTGGCATCCTCTTGGCCGGCATCCTCCTGGCGGCACGGACGGCAATGGATCGGGGGGAGCCTTCTCTCGACTTCCTCCGCCGGCCGTTGGAAACGATGGCGAGTCTTCTGCGGAGGGTCAAGACCCCCCGGGAGGCGGCGCAGGAAACCGCCGAAGGCGGCGCCGCGGACCGGGATCCGGCGGAAATCGCCTCCACCCGCTTCATGACCTGGAGGGAACCCGTGACCGGGATGCGGTTCGTATGGATCCCCGGCGGCTGCTACCGGATGGGGAGCCCGCCCGGGGAAGAGGGGCGGGACCCCGACGAAGGGCCGGTGCACGAGGTCTGCGTGGACGGTTTTTGGATGGGCCGCCATGAAGTCAGCCGGGAGCAGTTCCGGGTCTTCACGGAAGCTTCGGGCTACGTGACGGAAGCCGAAAAAGACGGCTATTCCTGGGTTTACACCGGCCAGTGGGAAACGCGAAGCGGCTTCTCCTGGCGCCGTGTCGGCTTCGAACAGGATGAACGCCACCCCGTGATGCACGTTTCCTGGAACGACGCCGTGGCCATGGCGGAATGGCTCAGCCGGGAAAGCCGCGGATCCTTCCGGCTTCCCACGGAAGCCGAATGGGAATGGGCCTGCCGAGCCGGAACCGACACGTCACGCCACTGGGGCGACGACCCGGGCGAAGCCTGCCGTTACGCCAATGCAGCGGACCGCGCGGCGGCGGCGGCATTTCCGGCCTGGACCATTCATCCCTGCAGCGACGGGTTCGTCCACACGGCGCCGGTGGGACGGCTTCACCCCAACCGGTTCGGCTTGTACGACATGTTGGGAAACGTCTGGGAATGGTGTCGGGACGTTTACGATCCGGGAGCCTACGCTGGGCATTCCCGGGAAAACCCGGTGGTGACCGATGGAGCGCCGGCCCGGGTGACCCGGGGAGGGAGCTGGTACAGCCGCCCGCAGTTCGTCCGCTGTGCCGGGCGAGACCACCTGAGTTCCCCTCAGCGGCGAAGCAACGACCAGGGATTCCGATTGGTGAGAGAACCCTGAACGCTTTGGAATCGATCAGACGGCACACATCGAAGGAGAGTCCCGTGAAGCGGTTTTCTGGAACAACGAAAGCGGCAGCCACCTCGGGCATCCGAATTGGGATCGCGCTGCTTGTGTTTGCCCTGGGCGGCATCGCGGCATGCGCCACCAATCCGGTTACGGGGGAAACCCAGCTGTCGCTCATGAGCGAGCGGCAGGAACTCGAAACCGGTGAAAACCTCTACCCCATCTACACGCAGTTGTCTTACGGCCTTTTTCAGGACGAGGCGCTCCAGGACTACGTGGACTCCATCGGGCAACGCCTGGCTGCGGCGAGCCACCGGCCGAAACTCCCCTACGCCTTCAACGTGGTGAACAGCTCGGACCTCAACGCTTACGCGTTGCCGGGCGGAAAGATTTCCATCACCCGCGGCATGGTGGCCCGGATGGAAAACGAAGCCCAACTGGCGGGCGTTCTGGGCCATGAAATCGCCCACGTGGCGGCGCTTCATCCTTCGGCCACCTATACCCGGCAGGTATTTTCGGGACTCCTTTCCGCGGTGGGCATGGCGGCCCTCCATGCCGCCGGGGTCCCCGGCGGCGACCTGATCGGACAGGCCGGACTCCTCGGCGTCAACCTGACCCTGGCCAAGTACAGTCGTGACCAGGAGCGGGAAGCCGACCAGCTGGGCATGGACTACATGGTGCGCGCGGGCTACAACCCGGCGGGCTTTGTCCAGTCCATGGCCCTGCTTCTGGATGAAATGGACCGTCAACCGTCCCGGCTCGAAAGCTTCTTCTCCAGCCATCCCCTGACGTCGGAACGGGTGGCGGACGCCAACCAGCGGCTGTCGCTGTACGGGCCGGAACTTCGCACCCCCGAAGCTCTGAGGACAGCGTCGTTTCGCGAGGCCACGGCGTACCTGCGCCAGGTTCAGCCCGCCTACGCCCTGATGGACCGGGGAAAAACGGCCATGAAGAACGGAGACTCCCGGCAGGCCCTCCAGCTGTTTCGAGAAGCGACGGTTCGAGCTCCCCGCGAAGCCCTCATCTGGGTCTACCGGGCCGCCGCCGAAGGCGAAGCCGGCCGGGAAGGACAGGCCCTCCAATCCGCCGAACGCGCCGTCTCGCTCTACCCCGATCTCTTTCACGGCCGTTACGTGGCAGGGGTCCTGGCGTTCAAAGGCGAAGACCACGCCCGCAGCCTCACCCACCTCAAGGCGGCGGAGCGCATCATCCCCGGCCAGCCCCAGGTCACCTTCTACCAGGGCCGGAATTTCGAAGCCATGGGACGACGCGAAGACGCGGCACGCGCCTACTACGCCGTGCTTCAGAAGGTCCGGGAAGGCCCCATGGCACAGTACTGCTACCGGCGGCTGGTGCAATGGGGCTACCTGCGGCGATGAGGGCCATTCGAGCGAATCGCCGCCCGGCGAAAACCCCACCTCATCCCGGGTCCCCCCGCTCAGCGGCCGGTACCGCCTCAGCCCAGCCGACCCCGAGGGCGCTCAAAGCCTCTTTTGCGCGGACCGTAAGATCGCTGATGAACAGGAACTGGTCGCCGGCCACCACGGGATACGCTTTCAACCGGTAATGCGAACCCCAAGGCTTTTCCGAAAGGACCACCAAGACGGGCCGGTCCAGTTCCACGTAGGGACTGGTGAGTGCCACTTCGCGAAGGCGCTGCCGCACTTGCGCGCCGTCGTGGTTCGGTTCCAGGTGGAAGTCCGCCACGCACATGAGCGTGCGGTCTCCGTCGTTGGCATTCTTGACGAGGCTGTTCCAGATCTTGCTGTGAGGAATCTGGACGGCCGTATCGTCCGGGGTGACGATCTTGACCGTCCGAAGGCCGATGGAACGCACTTCCCCGTAGGTCCCCTCGATTTCAACCCAATCGCCCAGTCGGTAAGGGCGCTCGTAGACGGCCACCACCCCGGCGATGAGGCTTCCCATGTAATCCTTGAAGGCGAAGCCCACCGCCAGCCCCACCGCGCCGAGGATGGCCACCAGGTTCTGAAGGGTGGGTTTGATCACCAGAGGCACGATCATGCCGATGGCGGCAAAGAGAATCACCAGCCGGATCACCGCTGTCGAAGGCAGCACGTAAGAGCGGAACCGAGGCGGCAGCCTGTCCGCAAGCCTGGGAAGCAGCCAGGAAACCGACCGTCTGAGGCCCCAGGCGGCGAAGACGATCAACCCGATGCGCAAAAACCGGATACTCTCCAGATCTTGAAAGATTCGGACCACATCGGTTTCATTGCTCACCCGTCCCCTCCCTTCAAGGAAGGTCCAGCAGGTAACCCTTCCTTTGGATGAAGCCCCGGACGGCCGGGTAGCCGAGAGCCGTCACCCGCCACGCTCCCCGGGCGTCCTCGATAAGTCCCAGAGCATGAAGTTCGTGGAGCCCCCGGCTGACCTCGGGAGCGCTCAAGGGCAACAGCCGGGCCGCCAGATCTTCCCGGAGTCCCCCGTGAAGGAGCAGGGCGTGCAGCAACAGAAGGTGATTCTGGCTCCCGGGATCCGGCGGACGCGGGCTTCGCACCTTCGACCATGAAGTCACCCAGAGTGTCCTGCCACCGTCCGCAAGGGATTCTTTCCGGGCCTCATCGGTCGCCTCTTCGTTGACCGCCCACCGCAGGTTATGCCGCCAGAAAGCCTGAGCTACACCCGGAATCCCATGGCTCCAGGCCGAAAGATGCTTCAGAAAAGAATCGGTTTCCACCGACTGGGAAGTCCGGCCCGTCCCTTCGCCGGAACCGCCTTTTCCACGCGCGTCGTTCTCCTCGGTATCTCCGGCGGCGGAAAGCACCCGTCTGCCGCTGCGCAGGTCCCGGAACGTCCAGTGACACTTTCCGTCCTTCGAAGCGCCGGTTCGAAACCATCGGTCGAGGCGATCCGGTCCGAAAGCTTCGAGCGCCAAGGGCTTCGGAAGGACTCTTTGAATCTGAAGCGCCTTGGACAGGTAGGCCCACGCCCAACTGTCGCATGCAACCACCCAGCGCCTTCGCCCCGACGCGAACGCTTCGAGGAGATGATACATCAGATCCAGGCCGTCGTGGTGCCGGAAGTAGAACCGCTCGAGCCTCGGAAGCACGACGGGCGCGTCCCCGGCCCCCCATTCGGTGGCCCACCGTACCCCTCGTTCCAGGATCTCTTCCGGTTCCGGGGCCTCAACCACCGGCAGGCCGCGGGATGCCGCCCAGCAACGCAGGATCCCCTCGGTCCCGGAGTGGGGAAATCCCACCAGGATGCGCACCGGACCGTCCGGCCCGGTGCCGTCGACCCAAGGGCCCAGAGCGGCGTCCAGAGCGGGAACCGCATCGGTCCAGTCTGGCGCCGGCGCCGCCAGATCCAGAACCGACGAAGGCACCGATTCCACCTCCCGCTCCGCAGCCGATTCCTCCCCTCGCGACACGGAGCGCTTCCATTTGGACCAAAGCCCCGCTAGGCCTCTTCGAACGGCCTCCGTCGGGTCCTCCGGCCGTGCGTACCGATCCAGAGGGATGAAACGCCAGAGCGGCTCTTCCGCCTCCGGCACCTCGCGGGGATCTTCGGGCATCATCTCAACCTTTCCGGGCTCCTGAGGGCGAAACGCCGGCCCCCAGGCCTCACGAGCTCACTTCCGGTAGGTACTGAAGACGTAGTCCGTGCCCTTCTGCACTTCATGGCACGAAAAGCAGGCGTTTTCCGGATCCGTCACCATCCGTTCCCGGCCGTCGCCCTTGAAGGCCTCAAAGCCCCATCCGCCCGTTTTCGGGTAGGCCTTGGCGTCCTTGCGCATGACCCCGATGAATTTGCGCGGTCCTTCCACGATGGCGCCACCGGCTTCCTCCGCCTCCAGAAGATCGAAGACGAGCACCGCGCCGTCCCCATGCGGGCCTCCCGCCCTCAGGGCATCGAGCGCTTCCCGGTTGGCGTAGACGTGATGAATCCCGCCGAAAGCGTCGAAGAGTTCGTGGCCCTCCTGGATCACCATGGATTTCACATGGGTCCACCGGCGATAGTCTTCAGGATAGGAAACCGTTCCCGACGTTCCGTCGCCCGCCGCCCCGGAAATCGAAACGAAGGCCCACAACACGCCGGCCGCCGCACTCAAAACCGCGGTCGTTCGCCATCCCTTCATGGCTCACCTCCGTCTCCACAGTAAACGTTCCCACGGAAATCCCCCGGGCCCCGACGTGCCTTCTCGGAAGGCCTGAACCGAAACCCTTTCGCCCCAGCCCAAACGCACTGAACCGGCCCGCGACTCGATCCCGAAGGCCGCGAGCCGTGAGAAGCACCCGCTCCCTCCTTGCGGGCCGCGGTCGCCGAAACGCCCCCTTCATCCAGGGAGGTTCGCATCCACAATCGACTTTTCAAAATATTCTATTTTGGGGTACGAAAGTTCTCAAGAGTGGAAACGCATCTTGATGGGCCCGCCGGTCGGGCAAATGTCAAGCCGAAAGAGGAAAACGTCATGCAGTATCGCCGACTGGGTCAAAATGGTCCCGAAGTCTCCGTCCTCGGTTTCGGGTGTATGCGTCTTCCGGTGGTTCGAGGGACGGGGCACCCCATGGAAGCCTTCGATCCCAGCCGCCCCATCGATGAACAACGGGCAGTCCCGATGGTCGACTTCGCCATCGACCACGGTGTCAACTATTTCGACACCGCGTACATGTATCACGGCGGAAAGAGCGAGGGGTTCCTCGGCAAGGCGCTCGCGGGCCGCCGGGAACGGGTCTGCATCGCCACGAAGCTGCCGCCCTGGCTGGTGGAAAAACCGGCGGACTGCGACCGGCTGCTCGACGAGCAGCTGGAGCGGCTCCGGACTTCCTTCGTGGACGTCTACCTGCTCCACGGCCTCAACCGGCCCCACTGGCGGCGTGTCCACGACCTGGGGCTCCTATCCTTCCTCGACCGCGTCCTGGCGGACGGTCGAGCGCGCTATGTCGGCTTCTCCTTTCACGACGACATCAAGATTTTTAGGGAAATCATCGACGCCTACCCTTGGACGGTGTGCCAGATCCAGTACAATTATTTCGACCAATCTTACCAGGCAGGGAAAGAAGGGCTTGTCTATGCGGCTTCCAGAGGCGTCGGGGTGGTGGTGATGGAACCGATCCGAGGCGGCCGGCTGGCCGGAGAAATCCCCTCGGAGGTTCAGGCCGTGTGGAACACGGCGCCTACCCCGAGGACTCCCGCCGAATGGGCGCTCCGCTGGGTCTGGAACCACCCGGAAGTGACGACGGCCTTGAGCGGGATGAGCACACGCGAACAGGTCGAAGAAAACGTGCGCCTTGCCGACCAGGCCCTCCCCCACAGCTTGAGCCCCGAAGAACTGGATCTCGTCGCCCGTGTCACCCGGGTCTACCGGAAGAAGCTCAAGGTCGATTGCACGGGCTGCGCCTACTGCATGCCGTGCCCGAACGGTGTGAACATCCCGGTCAACTTCTCCCTGTATAACGACACCTTCCTCTTCCAAAACCCCGAAGCGGCATCACGCATGTACCGGTCGTTTCTGCTACCCGAACAGCGGGCTTCCAACTGCGCCGAATGCGGCGAATGCCTGGAACATTGTCCACAGCAGATCGATATCCCCGAACGGCTGAAGGATGTGGACCGACGGCTGACCTCGTGTGGAAGCCAAAGCGAAACCGGTGGGCCAACCGCTTCATGACCTGCATTCCCTTGTGGACACGTAAGAGCTTGTCCCAAAACAAGCTCATGAAAGTCGGGACCTGAGTTTCCTTGTTCCTGGAGGAGCGGCCTTGGCCGCGATCGGGGTCACCAGCAAGCCGGCTCCTACAGGGCATGAGCCGCTCCTGAAGTGCCGTTCGCGCCCCCCCCCTACGGCTACGCGAAACAAACGGACACGCAATCCCCAAAAGGGTGAAGGGTATTCTCGGACAGCTTCTTACTTTGCGCTTGACTTGGCGCCTCCACCGATGCAAACAAGTTGCATCGGTGCCGGGAGGTCGCTCCGAAGCTCAGGGAACGCCCATCAAGGGCAAGCAAGGCTTCCTGCAGGATGAGTTCCTCGGGACGTGAACCCAGGGCGCTGATCGTCTGTGCGGTATGACAGGCGACGGTTTTCCACAAACGCCGAGGGAATCCGGGAGTCTTGCAGCAGCCTCCCGGCCGGACAATGCGAGGCATCGCCCCTTTTCGGTACGGAATTTTCCCCCAACGAGAGGACTCCATGAAACGGCGCGACCTTCTCATCTTCGCCATTGCGGTCACGATCCCCTGGTTTTTCCGCGCTCCGGCCTCGGCCGAAAAGCCGTTGGTGGCGTGCGTGAGCGTCCTTCCTCAGAAGTATTTCGTGGAGCGTATTGCAGGAGATCGGGCTGAAGTCATGGTGATGGTGGAGCCCGGAGCGGGGCCTCACACCTATGAACCCACGCCGCGCCAGATGGCGGCCCTATCCGAGGCCGCGGTCTATTTTTCCGTCGGCGTTCCTTTTGAGAAGGCGTGGCTTCCGAAAATCCGCAAGACGCATCCAACCCTACCCGTGGTGCCCACCGATGCCGGGATCGCAAAGCTTCCCATGCGGGACGCCCACGATCACCGACACGCCGGCGACGGTTCGGCGGAATCCCGAGGCGAAGATCACGAGCAGGGGGTCCTGGATCCGCACATCTGGCTTTCCCCGCCGCTGGTGATGCTCCAGGCGCGCCACATCCTCACGGGGCTGCTGGCGGTGGACCCGGACGGCGCCGCGGAATACGAAACCAACTACAAGCGGTTCATTATGGAACTGGTGGACTTGGACAGGGAAATCCGTTCCCTGCTGAAAAGGCGAAGCGGCGACCGCTTCCTGGTCTTTCACCCGGCGTGGGGTTATTTCGCCGACGCGTACGGCCTGGAACAAGTTTCGGTGGAAGTGGAAGGCAAGGAACCCAAACCGTCCCAGCTGCAGGATCTGATCCGGCGTTCCCGCGAAGCTGGTTTCCCGGTGATCTTCGTTCAACCGCAGTTTTCCGCCAGGAGCGCGGAAGTGGCGGCGAAAGCCGTGGGAGCGCGGCTGGTGGAAGCGGATCCCCTGGCCGCGGACTGGACGGAGAACCTGCGGCGGTTCGCCGCCGAACTGCAGGCCGCCCTGAAGTGAGGTTTTCCTGATGGCCCCTGTGGTGGAACTCCGGAATCTGTCCTTTTCTTTCAACGGGTATCCGGTTCTGCTCGACGTGGACTTCACCGTGGAGCCGGGCGAATTTCTGGCGGTGATCGGCCCCAACGGCGGCGGAAAGACGACGCTCATCAAGCTGATGCTGGGACTGCTGGAACCGGATCGCGGCTCGGTCAGGCTCTTCGGGTCCCCGCCCGGGAAAACGCGCCACCGCGCCGGGTATGTTCCTCAAAATATCCACGTCAACCTGCATTTTCCCATTTCGGTTCTGGACGTGGTGCTCATGGGCCGGAAGCGCCGGAAATTCGGGCTGGCTCGCCCGTCCCGGAAGGACCTGGCCGCGGCCCGTGAAGCGCTGGAATGGCTCGGGATGTGGGATCTGAGACATCAGCGGATCGGGGAACTGTCGGGAGGCCAGCGGCAGCGGATTTACATCGCCCGTGCCCTGGTGGGCCGTCCCGAAGCGTTGTTCCTGGACGAACCGACGGCCAGCGTGGACGCGGAAGGGCAAACGGCGCTCTACGAGCACCTGAAGGCATTGAACGAAACCGTCACCATCGTGGTGGTGAGCCACGACCTGATGGTGCTTTCGAGCTACGTGAAGTCGGTCGCCTGCGTGAACCGGCGCGTCTATCACCACGACGCTCCGGAGGTCACTCCCGGGATGCTGCAGATGGCTTACCAGTGTCCCGTGGAACTTCTGGCTCACGGCCACCTGCCCCACCGGGTGCTGCCCCATCACGACAAGTGAATGCGGTAGGCACCACGCCATAGCACCGGTGCGAAGATCACCGAAAGGAAGGCATGGAAGGGTTTATCGCGGGTTTCCAGTTCGAATTCATGCGGAACGCGCTGTTCGCCGGGTTGCTCGCCAGTTTCATCTGCGGCGTCGTCGGCACCTATGTGGTGGTCAACCGCATCGTTTTCCTTTCCGGAGGGATCGCTCACGCGGCCTACGGAGGTGTGGGGCTCGCCTTTTTTCTCGGGCTTCCCCTGCTGCCGTGTACCCTGGTGTTTTCCACCCTGGTGGCCCTCGTCATGGCTGTGGTGACGCTCAAGTCCCGTCACCGGGCGGACACGGTCATCGGCGTCATCTGGGCGCTGGGCATGGCCTTCGGCGTGATCCTCCTGGACCTCACCCCCGGCTACAACGTGGACCTCATGAGTTACCTTTTTGGAAGCATCCTGGCCGTGCCCGCCTCCGATCTGTGGGTCATGCTGGGACTGGGCGGGATCATCCTGGTGATCGTCACCACTCTTTACGGGGATCTCCTGACCCTCTCCTACGACATGGACTTTGCGCAAGTGCGCGGGATCCCCGTCACGATCCTCTACGGCCTGCTGGTGGTCCTGGTGGCGCTGTCCGTGGTGGTGGTCATCCGCATGGTGGGTCTCATCCTGGTGATCGCACTGCTGACCATCGCCCCTCATATCGCCGAAAGACACTCCAGGTCCCTCGCCTGGATGATGGCCTTGGCCACGGCTTTCAACGTAGCCTTCACCCTGGCGGGGCTCTTCCTGTCCTACATGTTCGACCTGACCTCCGGAGCGACCATCATCCTGGTGGCGGGAACGGTGTTTTTCCTGTCGTTCGCCTGGAAGCGCCGGGTTCAGCCGGCCGCCTGACCGGCTTTCCGGCACCCATCGAGGACACCATCATGTGCTCCCGGTGCGATTACGCAAACCTGCTCGGCCGGTCCGGACTCCACCCGACGCCGAACCGTCTCGCCGTGCTGGCAACCGTGGGAAACAGCCCGTCGCCCCTCACGGCCCAAGACATTTACGACCGGATCAGCCGCGCCGGGAGCATCAACCGGGTGACGGTTTACCGCATCCTGGACCTGCTTGTGGCCCATCGGCTGGTGGAACGCCTGACCGCCGGAGACAGGGCCTTCCGCTTCGGCCTGGCTCCCAACCGGAACCATCCTGAGCACGCCCATTTCCTCTGCCGACGATGCGGAGGCATGGAATGCCTTTCCCCGGACAGTCCCCGGGTTTCAACGGTGACGGCCCAGGCGGAACCGTCGGGAATCGTGGAAAGGGTGGAAGTGCGGTTTGAGGGCGTCTGCCGCCGGTGCCTCCAAAACCAGGGTTCCGGTTCCGAAGACACCGGAAGCCTTCCCCCCGATTGAGCGCCCCGAAGCATAGGATTTTCCGATCTTTCCCACCGTATCGAATCAATACTTCCTATTTGTCTCACCGGTCTCCGCCATTTACTAATGGACCGGCGAAGAAAATGACACCGGGATTCGAGGAGGATTTTCAACAGATGGCGGAAGAACGTCTTGATTGCAGGGGCTTGGCCTGTCCTAGCCCGGTCCTCAAAACCAAGGAAGTCCTGGAGCGGGGCGGGGTCCAGCGGATCACCGTTTTGGTGGACAACGGTGCGGCCGGGGAAAACGTGAGTCGGTTTCTCGGACGCTTCGGATACCGGGTGGAGGTCTCGGAAAGTGACGGGTCATTCACGGTCACCGGATCCAGAGACGAAGCACCGGCCTGCGAGGTCTTCGTCCCGGAAGAACATGCGGAAGAAGCGAAGCTCCTCGTCCTGATCGGAACGCGGTGCATGGGGACGGGAGACGACGTCCTGGGCGAAAAGCTCATGGAAAATTTCGTCGGCACCCTCAAGGAAATGGGGCCCGCGCTTTGGCGCGTGGTCCTCGTAAACGGCGGGGTAAAACTCGCCGTGGAAGGTTCCCCATGCCTGAAACCGCTCCGTGAACTCGAACGTAACGGGGTGCACCTCATGGTCTGCGGCACCTGCCTCAACCATTTCGGCCTGCTGGAGAAGAAGCAGGTCGGGGACACTACCAACATGCTCGATATCGTCACATCGCTTCAGCTGGCGGACCGGGTGGTGAGCCTCACCTGAAAGTCCGCGGACGAGGTGGAACCAACGGGACAACGCAAGCCCGATCGCCCGCCCACCCCCTCATCCCCATTCACCACCAAGCGCGCGGGAACGACCCTCTTCACCGACCGGATCGCGTCCGCCATGTCGGTTCACCCAAAGGCGTGCAGAGACGACCCTTGCCCCCGGTCGGCGGGCAGCCTGCCGGGATGCAACTCGACACGGATACCAACCGACAGGGACCGCGCCTTTCCTGTGCCGCATGCCCGGAGGTTCCGACGGATGATTCCAGCGAGCCTCTAATCGTTCGCGCCTGGACCGTGGATCGTGTATAGTGTGGCGGGCCGTTCCCGGAGAGAGGGAAGCCGCCGATGGACCGGCCGGGAGCGAGCCCGCCCATCATCCATGACGCGTGGCACGGGCATGGAAGGCAGCCGTCCTGTTTCGGATGTCTTCGTGCGTGTTCAGCTTTCACAGGCAAGTGACGAGTCCGGTTCATGTCCCTGCTTTCCGCTCAGAGACTGTGCATTTTCAACGTCATGGACGGCCTTCGGGAAGGGCTGAGCCTGTTTTCGGGGACCAGCCGCATCGCCCTGCTTTACGCGGTGAAGCCCGACGACCCCATCCGGCTTTGCGATCCCCAGAACCTGCTCCGGGGCCACGAACCCAAGCTGAAGGAACTCTACCTGGATTCCGAAAAATGGCGCGCCGAAGCCCCGGACACTCACGGCATGAAGGGCTTCGGGCAGGTCTATCCAGAGGCGAATTTGCAGCTGGCGGGCCTGATTTCGACGGGGGGTCGTTCTCGATCGATTTTTTACCAGATGTGGTTCACGGAACATCATCCGGACATGTGTTCGGTGGGGCCGACCGAGCGGTGGCTGGAACACGCCGTCTGGCTCCTGTCCCACGACTTCGCCACGTCCCGGACCTTCTACACGGGGTCCTCACGTTACGTTCTGCGTGAATACGCCACCCACGCGGTCCGCGACTACCTTCTGGACGGGCTGAATGTGGCTCTCGGCTGGGACACCCAGATCCACGTGTACCCGATCCTGGACGCGGTTGTCGGCATTTCGAAAACCCCTGAAGAAGGCGCGTGGCCTCGCGGCGACCTGGTTTTCATAGACCCTGCGCACATCGCCGAGGTCCCGTTCATGGCGCGGTTTCCGGCCCCGGAACAGCCGGTTCTCAAGAACTTCAAACACGTGCGCAAACTGATGCAGGCCGTGGAACATTCCGACCGCCGGCTCATCTCCGACGGCCGGGTGATCCTCGGCATCGCCCGGGGCATCCTGCCCGCCTGCCGCATCACGGCCGATTTCCGCGGAAGCTACGGATTCATGCGGCTGAACGGCGAAGCGGTGTGCAGCTTTGCCGACGGCCGGTTCCATTCATCGAACCGAAAAGCCAAGCTCGTTCAACTGGAAGAATCGCTGCTGGAATCCCGGATGGATCCTTCGGCGAGCCACAACCTCTTCAAGATCGTGAGGCAGATCGTCCACCGCGCGGAAGAACTCAAGCACGGATGTACGCTGGTGCTGGACCTCAACGATGAGCCCCTGCCCATCTCGGGACAGAACCTGGAGGTGCCGCTGGATCTGAACCAACCGGTCCACCTGAAGCTGGCCCAATCCCTGGCGAAGGTGGACGGGGCTCTGCACATCGGAGTCGACGGCCGGCTCCACCGGTTCGCCTGCCTGCTGGACGGCCGGTCGGTTCCCGGAGAGGACCGGGCCAAGGGCGCCCGGTTCAATTCCGCGCTTCGCTTCACCGCTGAAAGGAAAGAGATTTTGGTCGTGGTGGTTTCTTCGGATCGGCCGGTTTCCGTGATCCAGGGCGGCGTCGAACTGACCGCTCAATGCGACTGGCGGCCTTTTTCGGACCTGGGCGTTCAGCCCCCGACCCTGGATCGCTGGCTGTCCGAAGAAAGGACTGCTCCGTAAGAGCTTGTCCAAAAACAAGCTCATGCTGTTCGGTCCCTGAGGTTCCTTATTCCTGTGGGAGCGGCGTTGGCGGCGATGCGGATCGCCGGCAAGCCGGCTCCTCCAGGGCACGAGTCGCTCTTAAGTCGCCGGCAAACGAACGTTCATGAGCGGGGGTCGGCAAGTGAGCCGGAGAAAGGTCGACTGGAAGACCAAACCGACAGACCGCTTCATCCTGAAGTGGATCAAGTGCCACCTCTCCGCCCGCCTGACCCCTTGGATTTTTCCCATCTCCTGGATCCATCCCTGGATGGTCACGCTTGCCTCGGCCGCACTCGGTGTTGCGGCGGGCCTGGCGTACGGCTTCGGGCGGACCTTCTCTGCCGGGTGCCTGGCGGCCGCCGCGCAGATCCTGGACGGCATGGACGGCCAGTTGGCGCGACTTCGAGGATCAGAAAGCCGGGGAGGCGCCTTCTGGGATTCCGTGCTGGACCGGTACGCGGACGGCGCCATGGTTGCGGGCCTCACGGTTTATCTGGTCGGCTCCGATCAACCGCTGCCGCCGGGCTTGATCCTGGTTCTGGGCGTATCGGCCTTGATCGGAAGCAGCCTGATCAGCTATTCCTCGGCGAGAGCCGAATGCCTGGGGCTCGAGATGGGGGCCCCGACGCTTGCCAGCAAGGGGACGCGCTGGGCCGTCATGATCTGCGGTGCCTGGGGTGGCTTGGCGTGGTGGGGGTTTCCCTTGCTTTCGCTGGCCTACCTGGTGGTCCATCCGAACCTGGTGGTCTTTCGGCGGCTGAACCGAACCCGACGGGCGACGGCTCCTCTTTCAGGAACGGGCACGCCGCCTTCGGCCGGAAAACCTGAATGATCGGAAAGGAAACGATGCACCCGTTGGGCGTCATTCACGGCCGTTTCCAGGTGCTGCACAACGACCACGTGGCCTACCTCCTGGCCGGAAGAGCGCGGTGCCGCCATCTGGTCGTGGGGATCACCAACCCGGACCCGTCCCTCACGAGGTCGGACGCCGCGGATACCCATCGCAGCCTTCCCGGCGTCAACCCCCTGACGTACTTCGAACGATACGTGATGGTACGCGATGCCCTCCAAGAAGCCGGAACGGCTCTCGCCGACTTCTCCGTCGTTCCCTTTCCGGTGAACGTTCCCGAACTCTACCGCCACTACGTTCCGCTGGACGCGGTCTTCTTTCTCACCATCTACGACGACTGGGGACGCCGCAAACTGGAACTCTTCCGGTCCCTGGGCCTCCAGACCGAAATCCTCTGGGAGCGCCCCAGGGAACAGAAGGGGCTGAGCGCCGGCGAAATCCGCTCCTTCATGGTCGATGGAAAACCCTGGAAACACTTGGTACCGCCGAGTACCGCCCGGCTCATGGAGCGATGGGACATTTCGCGGAGATTGAGGGAACTTGGACAGGCGGGATGAGACGTCACGTCAGAGGGGGATCATGGCGAAGGTTGTAGAAATTCTGGCCGAGAGTCTGGAAGAAGCCGGCGTTCGATACGTTTTCGGAATCCCGGGAGGCCCCTGGATCCCGTACCTGGACGCCCTGAAACGAACCGGGATCGAATTCGTCCTGGTGGCCAACGAGGCGAGCGCCGGCTTCATGGCGGACGTGTGCGCCCGGATAACCGGGCGCCCGGCTGCCTGCCATGGGACCTTCGGCCCCGGGGCCACCAATCTGGCCACGGGGGTCGGCTGCGCGCTGCTGGACCGGTCCCCGCTCATCGCCTTCACCTCCGAACAGAGCGACGGCATGCTCCGGCGAACCACCCAGATGAACATCGACCATCAGGCGCTCTTCAGCCCTCTGACCAAGTGCACCACGCGGCTTTCCCGAAACGATCTCCGGCGAACCCTGAGGAAGGCCCTGGAGGTCGCGACGGCCGAGCCGCCGGGGCCCGTGCACCTGGGGTTGCCTTCGGACCTGGCGGAGATGGAAAGCGGAGAAGAAACGCCGGAAGCGTTCCAAGCGATTTCGGCCCCGGCACCTTCGCCGGACCCCGAGGCGCTTTCGCGCGCGGCGGAACACCTCCGGAAGGCGAAGCGGCCCCTCGCGGCCCTTGGGCTGACCGCGGTACGCCTCGGCCTGCGCAAGCCGATTCTCGATTTCCTGGAACGCCATCCCATGCCCGTGGTGCTGACCCCCATGGCGAAAGGCCTGGTGCCCGAAACCCATCCGGCTTATGCGGGGGTGCTCTTTCACGCGTTGAGCGACCGGCTGGCTCCCATCATTCGAACCGCCGACCTGGTCATCGGGATCGGTTATGACCCGGTGGAATACAATTACGAAGAATGGCTTCCCCGGGCACCGCTGGTTCATCTGGACACGAGGCCGGCGGACGTGGCGTCCTGGGTCGATCTGGCGGCCGATGTGACGGGGGATCCCGCCCCAGCCGTCGAAACGCTCGCCGCTTCCGCTTCTTCGCCTTTCACCTGGGACCCGGCGGACCTGGCGCGTTGTCGAAGATCCCTTGCGGAAGCCTTTACGCCCGGCAAGGGAACCTTCGGTCCCCGGGCGGCTCTTCACATCTTGCGGGACGTTCTCCCCCTGGACGGCATCATGACCTGCGACGTGGGCGCACACACCCACCTCATCGGCCAGCTCTGGCCCACACCGGCTCCGGGCCTCCAGATCATGACCAACGGGTGGTCGTCTATGGGGTTCGGCGTTCCAGCGGCCATGGCCGCGAAACTGTGCCGGAAAGAACGAGCGGTGGTCTGCGTCACGGGGGACGGCGGTTTCCTCATGATGGCGGGGGAGATGGTGACGGCCCGGCGACTGGGACTTCCCGTGGTCTTCCTGGTCCTGGCCGACCGGGAACTGGCCTTGATCCGCGTCAAGGAAGAACGGAAAGGGTTGCCGCCCGTCGGAGTGGACCTCTACCGGGGCGATCTTTTCGATGCGGACCGCTTCTTCGGAGTCCCGGTCCTCACCGCCCGGGACGGTGACAGCCTTCGCCGACACTTGGAGGAGGCCTTGTCCTTGCCAGGGCCGGCCATCGTCCAGGCGGTGGTCGACGGATCGGAATACAGCCACCTGATCGCGGGGGGAAGACCATGAAGGCAGCCCGGAAACGACTCATTCTGTGCGGTTTCGGTAAGGTGGGACGGGCCTTCGCGCGCCTGCTGATGGAAAAAAAGAGCCTGTTGCACGACATGTACCGGCTGGACCTGGAGCTCACCGCCGTTGCGGAGGTGGGCGGCGCGGTCGCGTCCCGAAACGGAGGCCTTCCGCTTGAAGCCCTTCTTTCCCACGTGGAAAGCGGCGGAGCTCCGGAGACGTTTCCCGAACTGGGACGACCCGGACTCCGAGGAAGCGATCTGATCGAAACCGTTGAAGCCGACCTTTTGGTGGAAGCCACGCCCACCAACCTCGAAAGCGGCGAACCCGGGCGCAGCCATTTCCTGGCCGCCCTGAATCGCGGCATGGACGTGGCGACGGCCAACAAGGGACCGCTGGTCCTGGACTACCGGGGACTCCATGGGCTCGCCGCCGAAAAAGGATGCCGCATCGGCATGAGCGCGGCCACGGCGGCCGCCCTGCCCACACTCGACGTGGGCGAACTCTCACTGGCCGGCTCGCGCATCCTTTCCGTGGAAGGCATCCTGAACGGCACCACCAATTACATCCTCACCCGCATGCACCGGGACGGCTGCACCTACGAAGAAGGCCTCAAGGCCGCCCAGGCCATGGGCATTGCGGAATCCGACCCTGCTCTCGACGTGGAAGGCTGGGACACCTGCAACAAGCTGGTCCTCATTTCGAACCGCCTTTTCGGTACGGCGTTCACTCCGCGCGACGTACCCGTGAAAGGCATCTCGGACATCCGCCGGGAAGATGTGGCCGTGGTTCGCCGTCAAGGCCGCGTACTCAAGCTGGTGGGAAAGGCGGAAACCGAAGGGCCCTCGGTGCTTCTGACCGTGGCGCCGGTCGCCCTGGACCCGGACCATCCGCTAGCCTCGATTCACGGCAGCGAAAAGGGGGTCAGCTATGTTTCCGACACCATGGGGCGGGTCACGGTCACGGGAGGACGAAGTTCGCCGGTGGGGGCTGCGGCGGCGCTTCTCAAGGACATCATCCGGCTGAACGTCACCACTTGAGATCGCGTTCCAGATCCTGGAAAAGGTCTTCCAGCAGGTAAAGGGAGCGGTCGAGTTCGTTCAGCCTTCGGGCCAAGAGGTGCAGGCGGGCTTCATCACGGACTGCGACCAGGCGATCAAACCCGGCTTCCAGAGCTCGTTTCTCAGGCGAAGGCACATGGGGGTCCTTGTGGACCCGTTCGAGCACCTCCACCAGGTGGTAGAGCGACGGTTCCTGCTCCAAGGAACGTTCGTAGCCGCATTCCTTGAGGAACGCCGCGATTTTCGGGAATACCTTCCGCAGGCCTCCCGGCCCGTACACGGGCAACAGGCGGATATCGATCTGCATCCAGCGGCTCATGGTGCGGTCTCCTCGGATCGATTCTTTCAGTTTTGCGCGTTTCAGGCCGATTCAGCAGGCGATGACGTTGCGCGGGCCAAAGCGTTTGACACGGCCTGAAGCGCCTGTTAAAGAAGGCCCCCAGTGCCTTCGGGCCCCTTGGGACTACGACTCAACCGGTGAAAGCACCCAGCCATGCAATCACTCAAGGTTTTTGTCTGCAAGGACGGTACGGCGACAATCACCTGCCCCGATTGCGCCAGGCACCGGACCATCGATGCGACCGGCATCGGGGCTTCCCGCAGGAAGCTCCGCGTGCGCTGCAGCTGCAGCCGCGAGTTTTCCATCGTCCTTGAAGGCCGAAGGAATTATCGAAAACCGGACCTGATTTTCGGCCATTACCGAAAGAAAGACGGTGACGGCCGCTGCCTCGACATGACCGTGGAAGACCTTTCCTGCGGCGGTCTTCGTTTCAGCAGCTTTCGCGATCATCATCTCGAGAAAGGCGATCTGGTTCAAGTGGAATTTCCTCTCAAGAACAGCCGAAACGACAAGGTCCGGGCTCTGGCGGAAGTGCGCTGGGTGAACGGCTATATCGTCGGCGCCGAATTCCTGGACCTGGATCCGTTCACTGAAAAGACTCTCGGCTTTTACCTGATGCCGTGAGTTGGACGGCTTTGGCCGAACACGTCCGATTCCCGCGCCGCCACGCCCTCCCGCCCTGTATCCAAGCTCGGGATTTCAAATTCACCCCCGCGATCTCCGAGATCCCACAGTCGGCGGCCCCACCCGTGTTTTCCGCTCGAGCACCCTTGACCTGCCGCAAAGGTATTGATTAGCTTTCGAAAATCATCTCCGGAATCGAAAAGGAGCTTCACATGGGCTACGACCCTTCGCGTTGGGTTCGACTGGAATACGATGGGGTACCGATCTACCTGCGAGGCGATGGGCCCGCCTGGTTCGTACCCAACCGGGCGGGCGACCAAATGCTGACAACATGCCCGGCGGAAGGGTTTCCGGAAACGGATTTCGCGGCCGCCCGTTTTCTGGGGCGACTTCCCGATCTTCCGCCCCGGCCGTATCCGGGGAGATCGGAGGTTCTTCCGGCCGCCAAGATCCGGGAACTCTGGTTTCACGTGACCCAGCGGTGCAACCTGAAGTGTCGGCACTGCCTGTTCGGTTCGTCGCCCCGCGAAACTCTGGAACTTCCGGCAAGTCGCATCATCTCCCTCGCCCGGGAGGCTTCGGCGGCGGGCTGCCGGGTTTTCGCTCTGACCGGCGGCGAGCCGCTGGTCCACCGGAAATTCCCAGAAATCTTGGACGCGCTGGCCGACCTGCCCGGGGCCCGGGTGGTGGTTCTCACCAACGGGATGCTCTTGGAGCGGGTCTTCGATTCCCGACGGTGGGATCTGGATCGCCTGCATTTCCAGGTGAGCGTGGACGGGCTGGAGGAACGGCACGATCGCCTCCGCGGGAAGGGTTCCTTCCGGCACCTCACCGGGCAGCTGAAGTGGCTTCGAAGTCGGGGGGCTTCGTTCACGCTCTCGATGAGCGTCACCCGTGAAAACCTCCAGGATCTGGCGGGGCTCGTCGATTTGGCAGCCGCCATGGGAGCAGGCAACGTCCATTTCCTGTGGTATTTCACGCGCGGTCGAGGGGAACCGGAAGGCTTCGTTCCGCCGGAGCAGATCTTCGAACGACTGATGCACGCGCACGCCCGTTCGGAATCCCTCGGGATTTCCATCGACAACCTGGAGGCCCTGGAAACCCAGGTTTTCGCACCCATGGGGACGATTCACGACGGCGGCGCCATGGCCTGGGAATCGGCCGCCGTCGGACCCGACGGCCGGCTGTACCCTTCAGCGGCGCTGGTGGGCATCGATGCGCTCGCCACGGAGATCGGCACCGGCCTGGAAGCGGCGTGGGAGGAGAGTCCCGTACTCAAGAGCATTCGAACCAGTACCGCAGCTTCTCTGGCGTCGCCGTTCCGGTTCATCCTGGGAGGCGGCGATCCGGACCACAGCTGGTGGTACGGCGGAACTTTCCTTGGATCCGACCCTTACGAGCCGCTGTATGAAAGACTTGCCCTGTACCTGATCGCGCGCAGGGCGTCCCTCCAGAGCGGCGACGGCCCACCGCGGCTTCGGCTGAAGATGGGCGATGTGCTGAAAAGCTGCGGGGCACACGGCTCCGTGGCCTTCACTCATTCCAACTGCCTTCTTGCCGTGGCCGGAAAAGACAGCCTCACGGTGGTGAAAGAATATTACGCCGACGCTCCCGGAGACGCCCGGCGGGAGATCCTCAACCCGGCCTCCTACCCGGAGCGCTGGATGGAACATATCCCGGAGGAATTCCGGTTCCGGGGGTACGGGTGCGGGAGTCCCGTCATGGAGGCCGGGCTCTTGGCGGGCCAAACGGTGCTCGATTTGGGATGCGGCAGCGGCGTCGAATGCTTCATCGCCTCGCGGGAAGTGGGGCCGGAAGGCCGCGTGGTGGGCGTGGACATGCTCGATTCGATGCTCGACCTGGCCCGGCGGGGGGCGGAGGCCGTGAGTCGCCGCCTCGGTTGGTCCAACCTGGAGTTCCGCAAGGGATTCCTGGAGCGACTCCCCGCCGCGGACGATACCGCCGACGTGGTGGTTTCCAATTGCGTTTTGAACCTTTCCGCCGACAAGCGAAAGACCTTTTCGGAAATCCACCGGGTGTTGAAGCCGGGCGGGCGGCTGGTGGTTTCGGACGTGGTCGCGGAAACGGAACCGGACCCCGCGGTCCGCAACGACCCGGGCCTTCGAGGCGAATGCATCGCCGGAGCGCTCACCGAGCGGGACCTGGCGGGAATCCTGGACGAGACCGGCTTCGAGTCGTTTCGGCTGGTGAAGCGGTTTCCTTACCGAAACGTCAACGGCCATCCGTTCTTTTCCCTCACCTACGAAGCGCGGAAACCGCGGGCGGATCGGGAAACCGTTCGGGTGATCTACCGGGGGCCCTTGGCGGCGGCCGTTACGGGGCGCGGGACCGTACTCCCCGCCGGGACCGTCGTTGAAATCGCAGCGGAAGAAGCGGAAATTCTGGGCGATCAGGTTTTTATCATTGACGAAAACGGTGTGGTGCGGAACATTCCTGAGGAAGGCGCATGCGGCTGTGCGCTGGCACCGGAGCGACGGCTTGGGCATCCGGCGGTGATCCGGCCTGAGAGCGCTGTCCCGGCCGCATCGCCCAAGCGGAGGGCGGGCTGCATGGTTTGCGGCGCCCGGCTGGAATACCTGGAGACCGGGGCCCAGGCGCGCTGTGAATACTGTGGCCGGGAGTTTCTTGCCGACGCCTTGTGCGCCCAAGGCCATTACGTGTGCGACCGGTGCCATTCCGAGGACGCGCTGTGGGTGATCGAGCACCTGAGCCGGCAATCCCGGGAAACGGACCTGCTGGCGCTCTTCTCGGCCATCCGGAGACATCCGGCCCTCCCGATCCACGGTCCGGAACACCACAGCCTGGTGCCCGCGGTCATCCTGGCGGCCGCCCGCAATGCGGGTGTGACCGTAACCCCTGAGGACCTCCGGGCGGGCATTCGGCGCGGGTCCAAAGTAGCGGGAGGCAGTTGCGGCTTCATGGGAGTCTGCGGCGCCGCCGTGGGCGTTGGGATCGCTTTCGGCCTCCTGTTGAAGTCGAACCCGGTCAAGCCTGCCGAACGGCAGCAGATTCAGACCGCCGTTCAGAAGGTCCTTCTGGAAATCGCGGCCGTCAAGGCGGCCCGCTGCTGCCAGAGGGATTCGTGGATCGCACTGAAGAAAGCCTCCGATCTGTCCCTGGAACTGATCGGAACACGGCTCCCGGCGGATCACCTGCTGCGATGCCGCCAGCAGGGGCAGAATCCCCAGTGCCTGGCCACCGCGTGTCCGCTCAACCCAAGATCGGCCCGGTTTCGAGCCGCCGGCAACCTGGCGTGACCGGACGCACGAGGAAACCGCCCCATGGAAGTCATCGCGCAGCTGGGTTCTCTTCTCGGGATTTCCTTCATATCGGGGATCAATCTCTACGCCACCGTGGCCGTGGTGGGCCTGTGCGTCAAGCACGGGCTCGTCCAGGGTCTTCCCCCGGAACTCAACGTGCTGGCTCACGACGGGGTCATCTTCGTCGCGGTTTGTCTCTACATGATCGAATTCTTCATGGACAAGATCCCGGGGCTGGACACCCTCTGGGACACCATCCACACCCTCATCCGGCCCCTGGGTGGTGCCATGCTGGCGCTCATGCAGGTGGGGGAGGCTTCCCCGGCCATGGAGGTCATCGTGTTCCTGCTGGGCGCCAGCCTGGCCACCGCGGCTCACGTGACCAAGGCCGGGACCCGGCTCCTGGTGCAGGCCAGCCCGGAACCGTTTTCCAACCTGCTTCTGAGCCTGACCGAAGACGTGGCCGCCGTCGGTTACGCCTACCTCAGCCTGGCGCACCCCACTTGGACCTTTTTCGTCACCCTCGTCTGCCTTGCCGTCATCCTGGTGGTGCTTCCCTTCCTTTTTCGCACGATCCGGATGCTCCTGGGAGCGCTCTTTTTCAGGATTCGAGCGCTGGTGGTTCCGGTGGAGCCGGCGGCTGCTTCCAACGGACTACCATTCCATTGGGACCAGTTCTTCGAAAACGTCAAACATCCCGGCGAGCAGGTGATCTGGACCGCCAAGGCCTACGCCGCCAAGATCCCTTCGGTCCCGCGGGCGGCCGGAATCCAGCTGGTGGTCACGTCGGCGAACCTGTACGCGCTGTACCGAAGGCGGTTCCGCTTTCAGGCGAGGAAACTCGAACGATCGGCGATTCAGCAGCAACGGACCTATCCGGGCCGGGTGCTGGCCCGGTGGCTGATTCGAACACCCGTGGAAACCTGGCTGGTGCAGATGTACCAACCGCTGGCCCAAACCCTTCCGCAGGAGCCCCTCGCCCGCGATGCCCAACGTCATGTCCCAGCCTGAGAAGCGCCCCGAGTCCTTGGACGGAGATGTTCTTCCGGATCTGGAATGGGTGGGGCGGGTTCGATCCCCCGGGTTGACCCCCGGTGCGGCATTTCTGGAGTCCTGGCTGGGTGAGCTGGAAAGGGGCCTCGCCGTTTTTCGCTACAGGAAGGACTTCCCGGGGTTCTGGATCGCTTTTCTGGGCGGGACGGGCACCGGAAAGTCGACGCTTTTCAACGCGATCTGCGGCGAAGAACTGAGCGCCACGGGGGTGGAGCGCCCCAAAACGGCCGGGGCGGTCCTCTACGCCCACAAAGACTGCCCGTTGGAACGCCATTTTCCCTTTCCGGCCGTTCCCGTGCTGAGGCAAGCCGCGGGGAGCGCCGGAGCCGCGCCGGCGTCCGGCCGCCCCGGGGAAATCGTTCTCCTGGAACACGACCGGGAAGACCTGAGCCATTTGGTCTTCGCCGACACCCCCGACCTCGACAGCGTGGAAGCCGCCAACCGGCGGATCGCGGAAGACCTCCACGACCTCTCGGACGGCGTCGTTTTCGTTTCGAGCCAGGAAAAGTACGCCGACGACGTCCCTTACAGGTTCCTGGTTCGGGTGGCCCGTGAAGGCCGGCCCTTCTACCTGCTTTTGAACAAAGCCGAGCAGCGGATGACCCGGGAAGAGGTCCTCGAAGTGCTGGAGACTGAAGACGTTCGTTTTTCGGCGGACCGGCTGTGGCTGCTCCCCTACACGCCGGGATCTCCATGGAGGGAACTGCCCCCCAGTCCGGCCTTCCAGGAATTCAGGAAAGCGTTGCTGCAGGATTTTTCGAAAGAACGACTCGGAGCCCATCGAATCCGCCGGCTGCGGCGGGAATCGGAAAAACTGGCGGCGCGGCTCGAATCCCTCCTGACCCTGCTCGATGCGGAGCATCGAGCGGCGGAATCCTGGAGGCGACGGCTGGACGCCCTTCTGGCCGAATCCACCCGCCGGCTGATCGAAGAAGAGCAAAAGCGCTTTTCGGCGGAAAGCCGGGCCTATCTTCAGGCCGAGATCAGAAGACTTTTCACCAAGTACGATGTGCTGGCCAAGCCCCGCCGTTTCGTCAGGGAAATCCTCCTGGCGCCCCTTCGACTTCTGGGAATGCGCGGGCCGGCGGTTCCGGAATCCCATGAAAAGACCCTGGAAAAGATCCGCCGCAAGATCGACCTGCACCCCATCCATGCGGCCCTGGATCATCTCAACCGGAGGGTTCTGGAAGACCTCTCGCCCGCGGACGCCGATTCCCCCCTGTACCGGAAGATGCGACAGCCCGGGATGGAACTCAGCCGCGAAGAAGTGCGGGAGATCGTGTGGAAGGCTCAGGACGAGCTGGTGCTCTGGCTGGAGGAAACCTTCGCCCGGCTGGCCAAGGGGATTCCCAGGAGCAAGGAATGGGGCATCTATTCGACTTCCATCCTGTGGGGCATCCTGATCGTATCCCTGGAAGCGGTGGTGGGAGGCGGACTTTCCGGGCTGGATGTGGCGCTGGATTCGGCACTGGCCCCCTTCGTCACGAAGGGGGCCATGGAACTGTTCGCCTACCATGAAATTCAACGGCTCGCCCGCGAACTGGCGGAGCGCTACCAGGCGGGGCTGCTCTCCGTGGTCCGCGAACAACGGGACCGTTATGAGCGCGCCCTTCAGTCCCTCATGACCGAGGGGTCCACCCGGCAGCAACTGGAATCGTGGAAAAGCGCTCTCCGCGCATGGCATCGAGAGGCTGAAACCGCATGAATGCTTCCGTCCACCGACTCCAGTCGGACCTGGAACGCTTCACCCGCTTTCTCGAAGAGGGGGAATCGCTGTCGTTGACCTCCGAAGAACGGGAGTCTCTCCACGCCTCCGCTTTGGAGCTCCGTAAAAAGCTGGAAAACCTGGAAACCCGGTCGCTTGCGGCGGGCATCCTGGGAGGGACCGGGGTCGGAAAATCCTCGCTCATGAACGGCCTTGCGGGCTCTCCCATCGCCTCGACCAGTCACCGGCGCCCGCACACCGACCGGGTCCTCGTCTACCGGCACGAAAGCACGCTTCTTCCGGAAGCCGTGCGTTCCTGCCCCGTCCCATGGATGGACGTCCCGCACCGGGCGGACGCCGTCCGACAGATCGTCCTGTGCGACCTACCCGATTTCGACAGCCTCATGGGCGAACACAGGGAACGGGTCCTCGGCTTTCTGGAACACCTGGATCTCGTCATCTGGGTCACCTCTCCGGAAAAATACGCGGACGCCCTCTTTTACCGGTTCATGGAAGGCGTTTCCAAGGCGCGGGAAAATTTCTGCTTCGTACTGAACAAGGCCGACCATTTCTTTGCCGGAGGGTCCGGCGAAGACGGCTACCGGAACCTGGACGCGGTGACGCGCCAGTTCCTGGCCCACCTTGGGGACCACGGCCTTTCGGAACCACTCCTCTTCGTGGTTTCCGCCAGGGAAGTCCTGGAGAATCCGGGAAAGCTGTCCCCATGGAACCAGTTTCCAGCCTTTCGGCGGTTCGCCTTCCAGCAACGAGACGCCAAGGAAATCCGGGGGATCAAGGAAGCCAACCTGGATGTCGAAGTGGACGTCCTCCTGCAGGCGCTGGACCGGGAAAACCTGACCCTCGAGCTGTTCGAAACGGCCCTTTCGGAACTGGAACGGGAATTCAAGGATCTTCACTCGGAGTGGATGCAAGCGGGGCGGCGGATCCTGGAGCCCTGGATTGAAGGGGAACTGAAGGAAAGGGTGACGCTGTCCCTTCAGGACCCGGAACACCTCCGAGGCGCCGCTCGATGGGTCTATTTTCTGAGCCTTCAATGGGAACAGCGCTTTCGGAACGGAGGGGTTCCGCGGCGGGAGCCGGGTTTCTTCGCACCGCCCGAGACGGTGGTGCGAAGCCTGAAGCAGCGCGGACAGTGGCTGCAGAACCGGATCACTCACGGGCTGCTCCGCCGCAACGTGCCGCCCGCCGTCCGATCGCGCATCCAGGAAATGCTGCAATCCCTGGAAAGCCCGGACTCCCTGGCCGAAGAACTCTCCGAAAGGACGTCCCTGCACCTGAAGGGGCGGCCGGGCCCCGGCCTTGCCTGGTTTCGCCTCCGCCAGGCCGCGGCCTCGGGGCTGCTCCTCGCCCTCCTCCTGGTGGCCCTGGGGGGCGAAGCGGCATGGGGGACTTTCCTGGAACAGCCCTCGCCCGCATCGTTGGCGCGCCTGGTCCTGGCCATCGTCCACGCGGTCTTCAGCGGCAGGGGGCTCGCCGCCCTCGGAAGCTACGGTCTTCTCCTCTTCTTCCTGGGACTGCGCTTTTCGCGACGCTACAAGAAGATCTTGCAGCGCATGGCTCAAAAGATTATAGAGTCCCTCGAATCGGATTTCATCGCGTTCTGGGACAATCGTTGGCACGACGTCCTGACCCGGATCGAAGACCTCAAAGAGGAGGTTCAAGCCCGAAAGGCGAGCGTTGCGGCGCTCCGAAAGCAGCCTCAAGGACCCCGAACCCATGCCGCTTAAGATCCTCATCCTCACCGTTCTCTTCGTGCTTCCCCTGGTGCCGACGTTCTGGGCCATCCAGGACATTCCGAGGCGCCGGTTTCAAACACGGCGCCAGAAGGTGACGTGGTTTCTCCTGGTATCCTCGCTTCCCTGCATCGGAGCCCTGGCTTACCTTGCCTTCGCCCGGCGTCGTACGCAGCCCATGGAATTGCAGTGAATCTTCGACTAAGGAGGTCGATCGACCCATGCTCAGTCTTTTTCGAAAACACGCCACCTCGTGGCTGATCAAGGTCGCCCTGTTCGCCATCGTGATCGTCTTCGTCTTCTGGGGCGGCTATTCCTATCAGAGCCGCAAGGCAAGCCAGCTCGCCAGGGTGGGCGATACGTTCATCACGTTCGCGGAATACGATCAGGCTCACGACCAGCTGCTGGAAATGTACCGCCGCCAGTTCGGCGACAACTTCTCCCCCGAATTGGCCCGGCAGTTGAACCTCAAGCAGCAGGCCTTGAATCTGCTCATCGACCGCCACCTCATCGCCATAGCCGCCCGGGAACTGGGACTTGAAGCTACCACCGAAGAAGTGCAGCGGGAAATCCTCGAATACCCCGTTTTTCAGAAAGACGGGGTATTCGACCAGGAACGATATGTTTTCATTCTCCAACAGAACCGTATGTCCCCGGCCACGTTCGAAGGCCGCTTGGCCCAAGACCTGATGCTCCGCAAAGTCGAAGACTTCGTGCGGCGGCAGGCCGTGCTGACCGAAGATGAAGTGACGGAGGACATCCGCTTCAACCACTCGGAAATCCGCGTGGCCCACGCCACCGTCCGACCCGAACCCATCGAAAACCTCCCTTCGCCCGACGAAGCGGAAGTGCAGGCCTATTTTGAACAACACAAGGAAAGATATCGCGAACCTGAAAAGCGGCGCTTCGCGTGGGTGCTTTTCGGAGTGGAAGACCATCTGGAAAGCGTTCAGGTGACGGACGAGGAAATCAGCCTGTACTACGAAGACCATCCGCAGGAGTTCCACCAGGATCCCCAGGTTCGGGCACGACACATCCTGTTTCGGGTGGCGGACACCGCCCCGGAAGACGAGGTGAACGAAATCCGGGCCAAGGCCATGGACGTCCTGGAAAAGGCCAAGGGAGGCGAGGACTTCTCTCAGTTGGCCCGTGAACATTCCCAGGATCCGGGTTCGGCGACCCGCGGGGGCGATCTCGGCTATTTCACCAGAGAACAGATGATTCCGGCCTTCGCGGAAGCCGCCTTTTCTCTCAAACCCGGCGAAATCAGCGATCTCGTCCGAACGCCCTACGGGTTCCACATCATCAAGAACGAAGACGTGAAACCGGAAAAGACCACTCCCCTCGAAGAAGCCCGCCCCGCCATCGAAGCGCGACTCAAGCGCAACAAGGCTCAGGATCTGGCCTACGAAAAGGCCCTGGAATTTTCCGACCTTGCCTTGGCCGAAGGCGACGTGGTCAAGGCGGCGGCGTCTTCCGCCATGGAAGCGGCGGCCCCGGAGCGCTGGTTCGTCCAAGGGGAGCCGCTTCCGGATGTGGGGGCGTCTCCGGAAATCAGCCGGGCGCTGTTCGACCTTCCTGAAGGAGCGATCAGCCAGGTGCTGGAGTCCGAGTCCGGGTACCTGGTTGCACAGGTGAAGGCCGTCAAGGCTCCGGAAATCCCCACCTTGGACGCGGTGAAAGAGCGGGTGGCCGGCGACTTCAAGCGGGAAAAGGCGCGCCAGGCCGCGCAGCAGCGGGCGGCGGAGCTGCTGAAAGCGGCTCGCGTTGCGGGAAGCCTTGAAACGGCGGCGTCGGAGGAGAACCTGGTCATCGAAAAGACGGACTGGTTTTCTCGGGGGAGGTCCGACCCAAAGCTTCTGCTGCGCCCGGACGATCGGGACGAGGTGTTCTCGCTGAGCGAAGCTCACCGGTTTCCGGAAGCGCCGCTTGCGGTGGACGGCGGTTTCGTGGTCTGCGAACTTCTGGAAGCTCGGCCCCCGTCCGAAGAAGTCTTCGCCAAGGAACGCGAAGCCACCCGCCGCAGGCTCATGGCCCAGAAACAGGCACAACTCTGGCAAGCCTGGTTGGAAGACCGGCGCGCCAAAGCCAACGTGGAAATCCTGCAGGAACTCTGACGGGAGCCGCTGCGCGGCCTCCTTTCCGGCCGCCGGCGCCCCGCCGGTTCCTCCCGCTTTCCGGCTGGCTCAACGTGCCTCCAGCGCCTGGTCGAAGTCCGCCAGAAGGTCGGCGGTTTCCTCGATTCCCACCGAGATGCGGATCAGCGAGTCTGAAATCCCCTGGGCTTCCCGTTCCTCGCGGGGCACCTTCGCATGGGAGGTGAGGCACGGAAAGCATAGGAGCGATTCCACTCCGCCGAGGCTCACCGCTTCGGTCACCAGTCGCAGCCGGCTCACCACGCGGCGGGCGGCATCCAGGTCGCATTCCAGTTCCACCGAAAGCATGCCTCCAAAGCCCTTCATCTGCCCGGCGGCCACCTCGTGACCCGGATGGTCCGGAAGCCCCGGATAGTAAACGCGCCGCACCCTCGGGTGGTTCTTCAGAAATTCGGCAAGCGCCAGGCCGTTCCGGTTGTGCTGTCGCATGCGCAGTCCGAGCGTCTTCATGCTCCTTTCCAGCTGGTAGCAGTCGCAGGCGTTGAGCGACGTTCCCTGGTTGACCGACGTGTGGTGGATCTTTTCCATCAGGTCGCCGCGGGTCACCACCGCCCCGCAGCAGAGGTCGCTGTGGCCGTTCAGGTACTTGGTGCCGCTGTGGATCACCACGTCGATCCCCAGTTCGATGGGGTTCTGGTTGACGGGGGTCGCGAAGGTGTTGTCCACCGCCGTGAGGATCCCACGGCTGGAAGCCAGTTCGCCCAAAGCTCGGAGGTCCAGGATTTTGAGCAGCGGGTTCGAGGGGGTTTCCAGGTAGAGCAGCCGGGTCTCGGGTCGAAGCGCCCTTTCGAACGCCTCGGGCTCGGTTCCGTCGACCAGGGTAGTGTCGATGTGGAAGCGCGGCAGGTCGGACACCACGAAATGGTGGGTGCCGCCGTAGAGGTCGCGCTGGAGCACCACATGATCGCCGGCCTGGAGCAACGCGAAGAAAACCCCGGTGATGGCCCCCATGCCCGAACTGAACACCAACCCGGTTTCTCCGCCTTCCAACGCAGCCAGCTTTTCGGAGACCGCCAGCTGATTGGGGGTGTTTTGGTAGCGCGGGTAGAGCACCTTGCCGGAAGGACCGGGGACCCGGAACGCCGAAGACGTGAAGATGGGCGTGTTCACGCCCCCGGCGGCTTCATCGGGAATACTGCCGGCGTGGACACACAGGGTGAGCGGGCTCAACGAAGCCTCATGGGTTCGACCACGGTTCGTCACTTCCTCCCTCCTCCTTGGGGTGAAAAGCGATGTCGCCGTCCGGGTAGGACCGTCCGAAAGTCCGGCTCCGCTCCCGACCGGCCGGAAAGATTCTCTTTTAGCCTCTTCCCCGCAGAGCCGCAATGGGGTCGTTGCGGCCCGGCACGGCTTCGGTTGACAACCGACCCGGTTTGGCCTAACGCTGATGGCGCGGACGTTGCCTCGACGGCCGCGCTCGGCTCCGGCTGAAAAGGGTTGGGAAATGACCATCGAGGATCGCATCGAAGCCGCCGAAGGACTCTTCATGCGCCGCGGGGCTTCACTCATCGCGAACGAACGGGTGCGGGCATTGGTGAGCGCTTATCGCGAAGCCCTGGCGGAAACCGCCCGGATTTTCGCTCGGAGCCGCATCGGTGCGTTCTGTTCGGCATGCGCCGCCAGGGTGCCCGGAGGCTGCTGCTTTCAGGAGATCGAAGACACTTACGATCCCGTCCAGCTTCTCGCCAACAGGCTGCTGGGCGCACCACTTCCCCGTACCCGCCTCTACGCCGGCCAATGCATCTTCCTGGGGCCCCGGGGATGCACCCTGCTCGCCCGCGATCCTTTCTGCGTGAATTACTTCTGCCCGGAAATCAAGGCCGGCCTGGGTCCGGCCGCCATGAAGGAGATCCTGACCGTCGTCGGCCGGGAACTGTCCGCCGGCTGGGAACTGGAACAGGCGCTCAGGCTCCGCCTCCCCGGAGTACAGCCCGTCCGGTTTCCGGCCTTCCCCGCAACCGCCGGGAAGGTTCCCCTTCGAGACTTCGCGTGAACTCGATGGAGAGGACCCGGCCACGACTTGAGCGCGGCCGCTCGACGGAGCTTCTTTTTTGCGTCCGTCCCATGGTGGTGGGCGGAAAGGCCGACCCCTGTGGTCACGAGCCGGGAAGGCAGGCAGAAACGATCCGCCGAACCGCGTCCGGTTCTTCCAGGCGCCAGACGGCCCGAGCCAGCCGGTGGGATGCGGGTTCGCCCAGCACGGGACCGGCCAGCCACAGGAACTTCGCTTCCAACTCGCCGTCGGAAGGCAGATCAGCGGGGGGCTCCCATCGCGGTTCCATGGGGCCTGAAGAGAATTCCCTCCCGTCGATCGTGGCCGCCACCACCTCGGCGACGGTTTTCCGAGGAAAGAGCGCTTCGTATTCTTCGGCCGTTTCCACCCGGACCTTGCCGGCCAGCGCCACGAGGCGCGGGTCCCGGAGGCGGGGCGGCAGGACTTGGGCGGGTCCGACTTCGCCGTCCAGGAGCGCGGCGGCCACGGGAAAGGCCAAGTTGTACTGCGCTTGCTCGGTATCGGCGGGAGGCGTGCAGTTCAAGGCGGCGGCGGCTTCGAAAGTTCGAATCCGGATGCAAGTCACCTGCCGGAGGTCCAGGGCGTTTTCCCTCACTACCTTCAAGGCGCCGGCCACCGCCGGTTGAGCCCAACGGCAGGCGGCGTAGGGTTTGAAGTAGAGCCCGAGCATCCCATAGTCCGTGCCCAGGTTGGCGATCCAGCCCGTTTCGGGCGAATCAGCGAACAGCGGTTCGATTCCCGTGAAACCTTCCCTCGCCAGAAGTGCCGAAGCCACGGCGACCATTGCGCCCCAGCCGATGCCGTCCTTCACCATGGAGGGTTTCGCGATGCCCTTCATCATGGGCGCGATGGGCGCATGGTATTCGGCCGCCCCCATGGCGTGCCGCACCTGGGCTTGGCCAAGTCCCAGGAGCCTTCCCGCGGCAGCGGCCCCGGCCACGGCCCCCCAGCTCCCCGACGCATGGTACGTTGCGTACCGCGCGTGGCGGATCAAGCCGGCACGGATCGCCACTTCGTAGCCGACGACCAGCGCCGCCAGGAGTTCCCGTCCATGGACGGGCCTGGAGGCGATTTCCGCGGCCGCGAGAACCACCGGGAGCACGCAGGCTCCCGGGTGGCCCTTCACCAGGCGGAAACCGTCGTCGATGTCCAGTGCGTTCGCGGCGAAGCCGTTGGCCAGGGCGGCCCCGACAGCCGAAACCTTCCGACCGTCGATCAGGATCGACGCCTCATCGCCTCTGAAAGCGTTCGCCGCAAAGTCCGCCATGATGCGCGCCACGGGTGTTTGGGTCCCGGCGATGAGCGAACCGAGCCCGTCCAGGAGGCACCGCTTGGCCTGATGCCTCACTTCGGCGGGCAGATCCTCCGGCTTCAGCTCCAGGACAAACCGCAGGACCCGTTCCGTACCGGCCCTTCCGACAATTTCCGTCATTCCACGAACACCTTCCCGAAATTGGCCGTGGTCAAAGGGTCGTCCCGGTACATGCCGAGCCCGATGGACTTGATGGATTCCATCCCGCGTTCGTCGTAAACCGGCATTTCCACGTCGGGGGCTTCGTCCGGGGTCACTTCTTCGCAGATCCGGATGGCCTTTTCCAGCTTGGCGATGGAAAAGTCGATGAGGTACCTCAGGAAGCCGAAAGGATGACGGATCATGTGAAAACCGTACTTCTTGCACAGGGCCTGCCCCATGCGGGCATCGAGGAACGCCTTCTCCGTCGGGTGATCCTCGTGGGTCGTTCCGCCGCTTTGAAACGAAGGTAGATCGAGCATCATGTTGAGATGCGCCATGAGGATGTTGAGTAGGTTGTGGGAAATGAGGCCGTAGTTGGGGTTGTAGTCGATCCGGGGATCCGCGATGGTCGGATAGCCGGCATGGATGCAGGTGGTTCCCGGATGCAGCAGCTGGGCGGCGCAGATCCCGAAAAGCACCTCGGCGTGGGTCATGGCCAGCACCCCGTTGAAGCAGAACGGTGCACTGATGCCCGCAAGCGGCATGGCGGAAATGAACACCGGAAGCCCCGCCTGCACCACCTTGACGAAGTGCTCCGAGAAGTTTTCGTTCACTTCCAGGGGCGGCCGGGTCAAGCAGAAGACCACCATGATGTTTCCGCGCTCCGCGTGCAGTTCCTTCGCCCGCTCCAAGGACGTGTCGTTGGTGACGGCGAAGTAGAGGGGCTTTCTGCAGTGACGGGCCATGATGTTCATCTGTTCGACTTCGTTTTTGAGCTTTACGCCGCGGCCCATCCCCGCCACCACCGGGCTGGCGTCGGCGATTTCCGCAATCCGGCGGACATGATCCGGCGTGGGCGGGACGCCCCCTTCGCCCTTTTCGTCGTCATAGACGTAGGGGGCCGTCCCCCCCACGAAGAAGCTGTTGCGGGGCACGAAAAACCGATCGATTCCCGGCACGCTCTGGAGGCACCGCTCCACGAGCGAACTCATCACATAAATCCGGCCGTCGTAGAGGACCGCGTCCCCGGTCCCTTCATGTTCGCGGAAGGCCTGCTGAATTTCCGGCTGCCTGCAGCCGACCCCCAGGTTTTCCAGGATCCACAGGGCGTCCTTGTGAACCTGGAAGAGCATGTCCACGGTGCTTTCACCCAAAAGCGCTTTGGAACGTTCCACCTGCTTCGTGTTCATTTCGGTCTCCTGACGTCTCATTGGATTGAGGGACCCTGGGTCCCTTCCGTGGTGACGGCCGTTCCGTCCCGGCATGGACCGAGTTGGCGACAGACCGCCGATTTCAAGACCGCCCAGTGCTGTTCGTCGTCTTCGCCCAACGGCTCCAGGCGGTTCCAGATCGCTGCCAGGGCGCGAAGCACGGCGTCCATGCTTTCGGACACGTGCCCGCCTGTTTTTCCGGCCGCCCCAAGCAGCTCGCGGGTGCGGTCCGCCAGTAGGCCGGCCACATCCTTGCTCGGTCTGCACAAGGGATGGGCCCTCGGCACCAGGACCAGAAGCGTGTCCGCCCACAGCAGCCCTTCGGCCACCATGGCCTGGTTGAAGCGGCTGATGATCTTGTCGTACCGGGTGCTGCCCTGATCCAGGCCGGATGCGTGCTTGCCCAGAGCCTTCGCCGTCGCGGCCACCTGGCCTTCCAGGGACTCGGCAGGCTCCCAGGGGCGATACCGGACGTAGAAATGGTACAGTCTTCCCGAAAGCGCGCCGGCCTTGAGAAGCGGCACCTCGATGCGGGGCTCGCCCCGGGGCCCTTCGTTGGTTTCCACGGCTCCGTGGTACAGGCATCGCCAGCTGCTTCCGTACACTTCGTACCAGAGTCCCCAGTAGTCTTCGGAAAAGGCGTAGCCGGCGATGGCGGCGGCGACGCCCTTGAAATGTTCCCGTTCCGGCCGAACCAGGTAGCAGGGATAGCCCTTCGCCTGGAACTCCTGAAACGATTCCAAGATCCGCTCCGCCCCGTACAGCCGCCCTTCCTCCGCCAGGGTTTCCAGTTCTTCGATCGACTCAATCCGCCTGACGTCGTACCAAGAAAGCCCCTCCGCGCGATCCACCAGCGGAGCCAGGTGCTCCAACCCTTCCACCAGCGAGTGGCGGAGATCCCGGAGCCGGATCTTCGCCTCGCGCAGAATCGTGCCCAGCGGCCCGAAGGATTCGCGAAAGAGCGTTTCGGTTTCCGGCAGTACCGCCTGAGCCGCAGCCGCTTCGGCAAAGCAGGCCGCCACGGCGGTCGCCGTCATCCTCATGGCGAGCGGCAGGAGCAGGTCCGGTATGGGCTGCGGGGAGCCCTGCACATCCAGGGGCGGCAGCCAGAGCGCATGACCCACCGGATAGCGGAACAGGTCCGCCGATTCCGGAAGGTGCCGGAACGCCTCCTGGCAGACGAGGACCACCCGCGCATATCGGCAGCCGAACAGGGCGAGTTCGTCCAGAGCCTTCGGCAGGTCGCGCCTTTCCGAGGCATCGAGAAAGATCAGGTTGTCCCCTGTGGGATCGTAGTCCGGCCTGAGCACGGGAAGGTACCAGCGGCCCTCGGAAAAGAAGGGGGACCCCAACCCGGGGCTCCTTTCCGGGTCGGCCGCCTCCAGGAAACCGTCCACACTGTCGCCGCCCAGGCAACGTTCTTCCCACCGGCGCACTCGTTCCGGGCCGTAGAGCGCCACCATCTCCACCCGGCTCCGAAGCCGGATGAACTTCCTTTCCGGCTCGGGGTCCACCGTCACGATGGGCCCGTGAGCGCTGTCTCCATAAACGTAGCTCTCCGCAAGGACGCTGCCGGTACGGTCCAGGCGCACCGCCCAGTCCGTCCCCACACCCCCGTGCGATCCGATGAACAGGGCGGTCCGGAACGAAAGGTTTTCTTCCACCGCCCGCCGGATTTCGCCGCGCAAGGCCGAAGCGTTCAGCACATTCATGATGACCTGGGATCCGTAACGGAACGTCTGCTCCAGCACCCGCCCGGTTTGCGGCCGATGGCGCTTCCAGGCTTCGATCAGTAGTTGGTTCAGCACCGCGTAAAGGGCTTCGGGAGTCGCCGCGTCCCAGGAAGGAAGCAGGCTCCAGCGCCCGAGAGACGGGCTGAAGGGCAATTCCAGGCGGCCGGGGAAATGAGGGCCGACCCAGAGGACGAGGTTTCCGAGGGACTCCAGCGAATCGGGAAAAGCCTCTTCCCGGGGGACGGTGGTGGAGCAGACGATGACGAGTGCGTCTTCGGCGTCCGCCGCCACCCTGAGGTGTGAGCCCGCCACGCGGAAGGTACCGTGGGTGAGTCGGCTCCAGATGGAGGCCACATCCCGGGCCACGGCCGTTGCACCGCGGTCCAGAGGAACCAGCACCACTTCACCTCCCTCGGACGTCGCATCGAACAGCTGCTGCAGAACCCCCGGAGACGCTTCGGTTCTCGTCACGAGGCCGCAAAGGGGGTCTTCGAGGCAAAGGGTCGCGGCCAGGCGCCGAAGTTCCCGATAGACCCTGCCTTCCCAAGGCACCGAAGCCCGACGCTCCCACTCCGTCTCTTCCTCTTGGCCCTCGAGCCAAACCGGTTCGCACACCTTGGCGTAAGGGTCCAGAGCCGACCGTTCACTGGCCGGACCCGGAAGCCGGGACGGGCGACTCCGTGAAACCGTGACCGACTTGGCCCGGTTTCGCGGAAAACCGGCGTCCACGTGGCCGTGCACCGCACCGAAGTGGTAGGCCAGTCGATAGAAGAAGACCAGATCCACAAAGGGTTCGAGATCTTCTCCCACTGCGGGGAGCAGGGCGTAGGATCCCCCGGAGTAAAACTTCACCGGCTCCGGGTCGGCGGGATCGTGCGCCACGGCGCAGAAAGGTACGCGAGCCAGGTGAAGGAGGGCCATGGTTTCCAGGGCGTCCTCCAGGCGCCTTTCCCCGGCCGCATGGACCAGCACGAAGTTGGCCCCCGGATCCCTCTCCAGCGCGACCGTTGAAACGTCATGGTAATCCAGGGCCTTTCCGGTGGCCGACCAGCTGTTTTCTTCCAGCTTCATGGCGACTTCCCGGCCGACCCCCGAAACCTCCAGGTCATCCAAGACCACCGCGGCGTGGCAGCCGGCGCTGCGTTCAGAGACCCTCCGGGAAAATGCCTCCACCCGCCGGTCTTCCAGAACGCGGCGCAGCGTGTCGGGAAGGGCCTCCAGGCGGCCGGCCAAGGCGGAAATCCGATCCTCGCTGGCGCCGGCGCACTTGTGCGCCAGCCACAAGGCCGCAAGGTACGCGGCGAACAGCATGGAAACCGTGCTCTTGAGCGCGATGTAGGTGACTTCCTCCCCGCTCAGGATGGGAATCACCCCGGCGCTCTTGCGAGCGATCAACGCCATGTCCGCGTAGGGTTTCTCCGTCACCCCGATCATGCTCACCTGGTGCCTCGCCAGTTCGTGGGCGAACTGCACGATGTCCGCCGACGTTCCCGATCCGCTCAGGAGAAACACCAGGTCCTTCTCATGATCCACGAACCGCGGAACCTGTTCCACTTCGATGGGCTTCACCACGTCCACCGGAATTCCCGGCAGCAGGGATTCGAACAAGGGCCGGGCCATGAGCCCCACGTTGTAAGAACTGCCCATGCCGACCAGCACCACACGCTTCAGCCCTTCCATCCTGCGGCCGAAGCGCCGCCGGAGGGCGCGCTCCCGGAGTTCGAGAAGCGGCGGCGCCTGAGGATCGGGCAGATACCGCTTGAGGGCGGCCTCGATCCGCTCCGGGATTTCCTTGAGATGGGACTCGTAAAAGGAACCGTGAATGTCTTTCCGGGTTTGAAGCGGATCCAGGATCAGCTCAAAGGGTTCCACGTCCGGGCGGGGATTCCCGGAAAAATCGGTGACGCGGATCTTGCGCCCCGAGACCCCACCCTCCAAAGTCCGGTCGATCTGCGCGACGAGTTCTTCCCCTTCCAGCGGGATCACCCGGATCCTGAAGGTCTCAAGGATCTTCCGTTCCTCCTCTTCCAGTCGCCGCACGGCCGCTTCCATTTCCCGCAGCACCGATTCCGACTCGGCTCCGGGCGGCCCCAGGAGTTCCCGGCGCCGCCGGTCCAGGTTCACGAGTTCGCGGCACTTTTCCAGGATCAGAAACTGAGGGAAAAGCCCCAGCGCCGCGTTGACGTCGGAAACCACCATGACGTCACCCGTCGCGGGCCGCTGCACCACAAACACCGGCCGATCGTGGCTCGCGACGTAAAGACGGTGCGGTGTCACCACGCTCACGGCCGCCGCCGCCAGCTGCCCGCCGCTCGCCACCATGCGGCCCACCGCTTCGCGGAAGGCCATTTCGTCCAGTTCCGCAGTCGACTTGTCGTGCACCCGCTTGAACATCCTGTAATCGAAAGACTGACTTCCCAAGTCCAGGTCTTCCAGGCCGGCTTCGATCTGACGGCGCATGGCTTCACAGTGCGCCTTCTCCCGGGACAGGACTTCGAAATAGTGTTCCCAAAGGAGCGGGAGGTATTCGGTGGAATTGGAGCTTCTGCGCGAAAGACCCAGGTTGGTGAGGTAGTGGAGCAGCCGGGCTTCCACCGTGCCGTCGAACTGGCCGTTCAACACCACCGCCCGCTGCTTTTTCGAATCGAAAAAGGGATGGGCGTTTTCCAGGGTGATGGGAGACTGGAGGGCCCAACGGCCGTGCGCAATGACAGGCGACGAGAGGCAGGTAACGATTTCGCCGGCGATGCGGCCCGCTTCCACCGCCGGTCGGATCGCCACGGATTCACCCGCGCCTCCCGCCTCCAAGCCCGGATCTTCCTCGCACGCGAAAGCGAAAACGGCCGCGGCCGCCCGCCCGTAGACATTGAGTGTCTTCTCCGCCCAGTACAACTCCTGCCAGGAAAGCCGCTCCGCCGGCGGAGCCGACGGCCAGCGACGGCTCAATAGTGTCTGAATCCGGCCGCCCAGTTCCGGCGTCCCAGGGATTCGGCTCATAACGGCTCCATCGAGGAACCGAAAGAGGCACCGCACCGCGCCGTTGTCGCAGTCCGGCGGCAGTTGGACGGTGATTCGAGAAAGGAGCCGCCACAGGACCTTGTAGGCCTGACCTTGCAGGAGCCGGACCGGGGGCCGGCGCGTGCTCCCGCCGTTCAGAACGTGTTCCCAGACGACCCGCTCGAAAAGCACGTCGAAGGTCGCGAGGATTTCGGAAAGGGGAGGAAGGGATGGGGATGCTTCGGAGGCGACCCGCCGGTGTTCGGCCTCGAGGGCCCGGCCGATGAGCGCCTTGCACACCTGTGTGGAAAGATCGAAATCACGCAGGAGGGTTTCCACCAGGGCGGCCAGGTCACGGCGGCCCTTGATCGGCCAGCCGGGAAGCCGGCCCGGCCGTCCCGCAAACCCCGGCTCCACCGGGGCCGCCGATCCGTTTACAACGTCGCGAAATGTGATTCGGCTGCGTGTTCCTTCGCGGTCAGCGTTCAGTCCCTCCAGGGGAAGTCCTTCAAAAACGAAGATCCGCCGCCGCCACTCAGCGAAGGTCGCCGCGGTTTCCAACTCCCGCGGGAAGAGCCGTCGGAGGATCTCACCGGCCGGGTTGGAACGGAACTCTTGTTCCACCAGCACATCGACCAACCGGGGAAGGGCCCCCAGAGCCTTCACCGCGACCATGGGGCTGCGATCGTCGCCGAGCATCCCGACCCCGGTACTGTCGGGCGCCCGGTAGATGATGGCCGACATGCCGGTGAGTATCCGGGTCAGGCTGTTTTCGGCTCGACCGAAAAAGCAGACGATGCCACACATAAGGAATGCAAACCGTTACGCCGTCGCTGGAATTTCAGCCTGAACCCGGCCATCCGAGACGTTTCGGCCCTGTCCGAAACCGGCGCGGCAAACCGGACGGCCTGTCACGCCGATTCCGGCCGAAAGGCCCGTCGCCTCAGATCAGCCCCTGGGCCTTGAGCCAATCCTTCGCGGCCGTCATGGGGTCCACGTGTTCGATATCCACTTGGTAGTTGAGCTTGGTCATCGCTTCCGTGTTCAGCTTTTCGCCCAGCTTCGCGAAGATGTCTTCCAGTTCCGGGTACTTCTCGTAGGTCTCCTTCTTCACGACGGGGGCCGGGTTGTAGACCGGGAAATACATCAGGTCGTCTTCCAGGATCACGAAATCGAAGCCCTTGATCCGTCCGTCGGTGGCGAACCCCATGGACACATCCACGTCGCCGTCCCTCAAGGCCTTGTAGACCAGCCCGGAGTCCATCTTCTTGATCTTGTCGGGCGGGAATCGGAAATCGTACTTCTTCTCCAGAGGCTTGTAACCGTCGGGGCGGGCATAGAACTCGGCGTTCAGCCCGAAGGAGACTTCCCCCGGATGCGCCTTCACGTACTCGGAAAGGTCGGAAATGGTCTGGATGCCCTTGGCCTTGGCGTCCTCACGGCGCATCATGAGGCAGTACGTGTTGTTGAAATCCATCATGGGCAACCACACCAGGCCGTTCTTCTGCAGATCTTCCTCCTTCACCACGTCGTAGCACTTCTGGGGATCCGTGATGGGGTCCTTGTGCTTGAGGAAGGTGATGAGCGCTGTGCCCGTGTATTCCATGTAGATGTCGATCTGCCCGGATTCCAGGGCCCTTCGGGCCACCATGGTCCCGCCGAGGCCCGTGCTGTCCTGGCACTCGAAACCGTTGGCTTCGAGGAGCGCGATCATCATCTTTCCAAGAATGACCTGTTCCGTAAATTGTTTGGAACCGACCACCAGCTTCTTTTCCGCCGCCAGACCCATGGCGGGAGTGAGCAGTAGCGTTGCCACAACCAGGGAAAGCACCAGTCTTTTCATAGCGACCTCCAATTTCGGGTTAAACGGTTAGCGTCATCTTTCTTCGCCGCCGCCGGCCCGCCAGCGGCCGGACGGATCCTCCCATCGCCGGCGCGCCGACTCCTGCCCTATCGGCCGTGCTTGGGGAACCTCCGAGGAGACCTCCCATCAATCCTTGATCAGGCCCTTGCTGAGGATGAGTTTTTCCACGTTGCCCAGGAGCCAGTTGGTGAAGATGGCCAAAATCGCCGTGGGGATGGCCCCGGCCAGCATGAGGCCCGTGTCCACGAGGCCGATCCCTGTGAAGATCAGGTCCCCCAGGCCGCCGCCGCCGATGAGAAAGGCCACCGCCGCCGTCCCCACCGTCACCACCAGGGACGTCCGAATGCCCGCCAGGATGATGTAGAGCGCGTTGGGAATTTCCACCCTGAGCAGCACCTGCCAAGGGGTCATGCCCATCCCCCGGCCCGCGTCCAGCAGCACGGGATCCACGTCGGCCAGTCCCGCGGCCGTGTTCCGGATGATGGGGAGAATCGAATAGACCACCAGCCCGAAAATCGCCGTCTTGGTTCCGATCCCCATGAATCCCATGGCGATGGCGATGATGGCGAGCGACGGAACGGTCTGGCAGATTCCCAGCAGGTTGAGCGTGACTTCCTTGTAGCGGCGCATGAAACCGCGCGTCACCAGGATCCCGATGGGGATTCCCAGGCAGATGGCGATACTGCCCGCCGTCGAAACCAGCCAAATGTGCTGCTTGGTCAACCGCCAGATCTCACCGGGGTAATTGAGGGCGAACTCGAAAAACCCCTGGGCCTGGCACCAGGCTCCCGCCACGAACGCGAATCCCAGACCCAGGGCGATCCACAAGCGCCCGAAACGACTTTCCTTCACTTCAACCGGTTCACTCATAGCACCCGGCCTCCGCTTTCGATCTTGCCCCAGTGGCCGCCCTTGTCGTCGTAGGTGTCCCCGACGGTCTTGAGAAGCGTCCTGGAATTCAACACTCCCTGGAGGCGCCCCCGATCGTCCACCACGCAAAGGATGCCCAGGTCGTATTGCAGCATCTTGGAAAGGGCGTCCTTGAGGTTCCGGTCCGGGGTGACCGTGAGGGTCATGGGGCGCACGAGCTTTCCGACGGGTCCGTTGAACTCGGTGACGTCCCGGTGACTCACGTACCCCTTGAGAACCTTGTGGTCGTCCACGACCAAGAGATAGCTCAGGTTCTCCTGCGCCATGTAGCGATGAACGTCAGCGGCCTGGTCGTTGACGTGGCAGTGGATGGGATCCGGCAGCATGGCGTCGGTCACATTCAGGAGATTCAAGCGCTTCAACGCCCGATCCGCTCCCACGAAGCTCTTCACGAAATCGTTCTTGGGCTGCGTGAGGAGTTCGTCCGGTGTTCCGTACTGTTCCAGCCGCCCGTCACGAAGCAGGCAGATCCGGTCCCCCATCTTGATGGCTTCGTCGATGTCGTGGGTCACGAAGATGATGGTCTTCTTCAGTTTTTCCTGGATCTTCAGGAACTCGTCCTGCAGTACCGCCCGGTTGATGGGGTCGATGGCCCCGAAGGGCTCGTCCATCAACATGTAGGGGGGATCCGCCGCCATGGCCCGGGCCACCCCCACCCGCTGAGCCTGGCCGCCCGACAGTTCCCGGGGAAAGCGGAAACGGAACATGTCCGGCGGCAGATTCACCAGGGTGAGCAGTTCGTCCACCCGGTCGTCGATCCTCTTTTGGCTCCAGCCGAGCAGCTTCGGAACCACGGCGATGTTGTCGCGAACGGTCATGTTGGGGAAAAGCCCGATCTGCTGGATGACGTAGCCGATCCCGCGCCTCAAATGGATGGGATCCATCGAGTGGATGTCTTTTCCGCCCACCAGGATCTTCCCCGAGGTGATCGGCAGGAGGCGATTGATCATGCGCATGAGCGTCGTTTTGCCGCAGCCGGAGGGCCCGATGAAGATGCAGATTTCTCCGTCCGGGATGGTGAGCGTCACTCCATCCACGGCCGGATGGTCCGAACCCGGATAGATCTTGGTCACCCGTTGCAATTCGATCATCGCTTCAACTCCTCACCCCCTCAGACCCTTGGACATGAGGGCTTTTTCCAGGCGCCCGAAAACCAGGTCCGCCAGAATGGCCATCACCGAAACCGCCACCGCCCCCGCAAAGAGCATCTCGTCGTACGTCGTCGATATCCCTCTGAAGATATACGTCCCCAAGCCGCCGGCCCCGATGTAGGCGGCAATGGCCGCAATCCCGATGGACATCACCACCGCCACCCGGACGCCCGCGAAAATCACCCCCAAGGCAAGGGGCAACTGCACCTGAGTCATGATCTGTGAGCGCGTCATGCCCATGCCGCGGCCCGCATCCACGATGGCGGGGTCGATGTTCTTGATGGCCGCGTAAGTGTTGCGGACGATGGGAAGCTGACTGTAAAGCACCAGGGCGATGATGGCGGGCACCTTGCCGATGCCCAGGTCCCAGGTGGCGAGGATGGGAATCATCAGGCCGAACAGGGCCACCGACGGGATGGTCATGATGATGCCCGCGATGTACAGCACAACTTCGGCGGCCTTGCGGTTGAAAGTGATGGCCACCCCCAGGGGGACGCCGGTGGCGATGGCGATCGAAAGGGCCACTCCCACCACGTAGGCGTGCTCCACGGACAGCCGCCAAAACTGCGCGGCGTTGTCGATGATGAATTGAATCGTGCCCAAGGACGCCTCCTCTTCCGACCGAATGGATCTTTTTCGAAGACGAAGGCCCGACCGGAACGCCGCCCGAGAGGCTGGGCGGCTGCCCGTCCGCCCGGACCTCTTGGTGGAGAGACCCTATCTTGCGACATTCAGGCGAAGACCGTCAAGCCCAACAGGTTCCGCCAGGCGTATCATTTCTGGAAGGCCGCGTCGTGCAAAAGATCCAGGAACCGGGATTCGCCGCAGGGACGGAGACCGTGCGCTTTCCCCGCCTCCATCAGAGCTTCGGCCATGGCCTGGCCGTAGCCCCTCGAAAAAGCCAACATCATCACCATGGGATCGGATCGACGGGCCACAACCACCTGGCAGGGGATGCGGCAGACGGGGCCCTGTACGAGAAAGGGAGCGTCTTGAGCAGGCGAGGAGAGATCGAGCGGGGAGAGTTTTTCCAGAACTCGAGAAATCGCATTTCCTGACAGCGCGAGGAGGCAAAGCCCCTCGGTCACGTCCGTGACCCCGGATTCCAAGGGCGGGCCGGAACTCTCCCGGCCCAGGTCCCACAGCGACGCTTGGGTCCGATTCATGCGGTTGGCGAACCGGCCGGCGTTCGCAGTACACCGTCCCGGAGCGGCCGGTACTTCGAGCCCCCAGGGGTTCAGGTCGTCGATGGCGGGACTTTGGAGGTCCCACTTCGGCCGGTGGCTCAGGTCCGCGATCCAGGGCCCTTCCGCTTCGCCGTCGTAGCGGAGCGCCACCACCCAGTCGTCGCGGATCGCCGTTTCCAAGGGCCGCAGCCCGAAGTCCACCGGAGAGTACCGTTTCCGTTCCCATTCCATGGTCAGCCTCACATCCTCAGTCGCTTGCCTTCCGGGTCGTAAAACGGAGGGGTTGTCACCTTCGCCGGCCACCGGGCGCTTCCCATCCCTTCCTGGAAGATCTTGACAGGCGTTTCCGGGGCGGCCAGAGGCTCGTCCACCAGAGCCAGCGCGATGGATCGGCCAAGGGTGGGGCTGAAGCGCGCCGTACACACGTACCCCCGGATGGCCTCGTCCACGACGAGGGCTCCGTCCCCAGGAGTCTGAGCCGGCTCGTCCATGGCGATGCCCACCAGTTTCATCCGCCCGCCCTGGTGTTCCGAAAAGCGGAGCGCCGGAGCTCCCACGGTTTTCGCATCGGGCTTTTCGCGATGCCACAGGAATCCCAGCCCGAGATCGTGCAGGGTCGTCCGGATTTCCGTCTCCTGGCCGATGATCACGTGGCCCTTTTCCAGCCGGAGCACGTTCTGCGCCTCCAGCCCGAAGGGGCGGATGCCGAATTCCCGGCCCGCTTCCAGGAGCGCCCGCCAGACGCTCCTGGAATAGGAAGCCGGAACGTGAATTTCGTAGGACAGCTCCCCCACGAAACCGAGCCGCATCACCCGGGCCGGGATCCGGTCCAGGAGAGCGATCTCCCGATACCCCATGAAGGGGAAACTGTCGTTGGAAAGATCGGCGCCGGTGAGTTTCTGAAGGACGGCCCGGGCGTTGGGGCCGGCGAGATTGACGGCTCCCTGGGCGTCGGTGAGGTTCACCAGGTGGAAGGTCCAGCCTTCAAATCGGCAGTGGTAACGGATCCATTCCACCGTCATACCGGCTCGCCCCGTGGACGTGGTGAAGTAGAAATCGTCTTCGCCCACCCTGGTGATGACGCCGTCGTCCACGATGCAGCCGTACTCGTTGACCATGGCCGAATACTTGACCTTGCCGCGGGGCACCCGGGTCATGTCGCCCACGTAGACCCGGTTCAGCGCCTTTTGAGCGTCCGGGCCGAAAATCCGGAACTTTCCGAGCGTGGACACGTCGATCAGGCCCACGTTATTCCTGACATTCAGGACTTCATCCCGGCAGGAAAGGTCTTCGGAAAAGTATCGGGCCCGCTTCCAGACGCCGATGCGCCGGAAGATCGCCCCCGCTTCTTCCTGGTCCTCGTGGAGCGGTGTCCGCTTGAAGATGTCGTGTTTGGGGCCCGCGTAGGTGGAAAAGAGCGTCGGTACGAGCGGCGGCCGAACGGTGGTGGGAAGGATCTCCGGCGACTCGGCGTCACGGAGTCCCGCCATGACCAGGGGCAGGTTGTGCCCCGGGATGCCTCCCTGGCCGGGACCCGTTCCCGCCGCCGTGAACCGTTTGGCCAGTTCCGGGACATCGAACCCCCAATGGGTCGCCTGCTGGATGTTTTCCAGCGTCACGTCCTCGTCGAAGCACACGAAGCTCCGGCTGCCGCGGCTCCCGGCGACCGCCACCAGCTTGCTCCCCCGCTTCGGTTCCGGCGATGCCGCCAAGGCGTCTTCAACGCCTTTCAACTCCGAGCCGACATCCGCTCCGCAATCGGCCGCGGCCAAAAGACCGGCCCGTTCGCCCGAAAGTTCCACCACCTCCGGCCGGTCATGGGCCAGCAGCCTTCCGGCGGCATGGACCCGCGGAGGAAGCGTTTCGGGAAGGAAGAAGTTGGTCCGGCGGTCGTACACCATCCGGCTCTGGGCCACGAAAAGGGGGCCGCTGTTGGGGGTGAGGCCCGCCGAGGCCGCCACAACATCGCAGGACAGGCGCTTTTCGCCGGGGCCGGTGAGGCTCGCCAGCTCCACGCCTTTGACCGACCTCAGCCCCTGCGCCCGGCGCGCCGCCCACCCCGGAAGCAGCGGGATTTTCCGCTCTCTGAGCGCAGCCGCCAGCTCGGGATCCTGGCCGTCGGTCCTGGAATCGGCCACGCAGCGGACGTCGACCCCCAGTTCCGCCAGGTCGAGCGCCGCTTCCAGTCCCGAGTCGTCGCCCACGCTGAAGACGGCCGAATCGCCGGGGATCAGCCCGAAGGTCCTCAGCAGCCGGTGAGCGCACCCCGGTTGCATGACGCCGGGGCGTTCGTTGTTTTCGAACACGAGCGGCCGTTCGCCACAGCCCGTGGCCACCACCGCCGCCCGGGTCCGGATTTCCAGGTAACGCTCCCGGGCCGGTTCCCCGTCTCCGGGCACCTGGAAGGCCGTCACCAAGTTGTCGCCCCAGAGGCCGTTCACAAAGGTCCGGCGGAATACCCGAACGTTCGGCTCACGTTCCAGTTCGGCGGCCAAATCCGACGCCCGCCGGTAGAGAGGTTCACCCTCCGGGGTTCTTCTCGCACGCCAGGCGTAGAAGCCTCCAAGCCACGGCCGCCGTTCCAACAGCACCACCCGAAGGCCGAAACGGGCGGCCCGAAGCGCAGCCTGCATTCCCGCCGGGCCGCCGCCCAACACGCACACGTCGGCGCTCAGGTGACACTCTTCCGAAGGAGGCGGGGTCTTTTGGGGATTCAGCCGGCCCAGGCCCGCCATCTTCCGGATCCGGTCCTGGAAAAACGGCCAGAACCGGTACGGTTTGTGGAAAACCCGATAGAAAAAACCCGCCGGCATGGCCCAGTGGAACCCGTCCAGAAACCCCCAGAGATCCCATTCGGGCGAACCCAGAACGTTCTGGGAAGCGACGGTCATCCCCTCGCGAAGCAGCGCCGTTTCCCCGCAAACATTGGCGATGCCATCCACCGCCACGTAGGTGTTGGCCGATTCCCCGTCCAGGCTGTAGAGACCTCGAGGACGGTGATATTTCAGACTCCGGGAGAAAATGCGGACCCCGTTGGCAAAAAGCGCCGTCGCCACCGTGTCCCCAGCGCAGCCGGTCATGGAACGTCCGTCGTAGGTGAACGAGATCCTGCGCCTCGGGTCGACCTTGAGCGTCGGTAGCCGACTCATCCGCGTCATGACGCCACCTCCGGTGCCGGCACTTCCCGGTTGGTCCGTGTGTCCCGGTGGACCGTGAACCAGACCCCGCACCCGTCCCGGTGATACCACCATTCCTTCTGAACACCGCTCACGTTGTCGTTCATCATCGTCCATTCGGCCCAGGCTTCCGGCGTGAGGTCCCGCTCATCGGGCCGAGACCCCCGGTCTTCCCCGCCGAACCGGAACTCATAAAGGTTCCGCCTGCCGCAAACGGGACAGGTGATCGTAAAGGACATGTCGCGAACTCCCTCCTGCTAGTTCCAGGGCCCGTAGTGGACCGGGGTCGAAATCTCGCCCATGAGGCGGTTTTCCCGGTAGCGGCGGAGCGTGAAGGGCCGCAGCACCTCGGGGCATTTGGCTTCCGCCATGAAGCGGGCGAGATACCGCCCCGTGATGGGACCGGACTTGAAGCCGAAATACCCCCACCCGCAATCGTAGTAGAGCCCCTCCAGGGGATCGTTTCCGTCGATGATGGGCGCCATGTCCGGGGTCATGTCGGCGAGCCCCGACCAGATGCGCATGAATTTCAAACCCTTGAGGGCCGGCATGAGGTCGGTGAGGGCTTCGGCCTGGTGCTTGATGTATTCGGCGGTCACCTGGGTGGTGTAATTGGGCCAGGGGTCCATGTGAGCGCCCGTCACCAGTTCCCCCTTGAGGCTCTGGTGGCAGTAGCAGTGGTAGGTGCCCGAAGACACCACGTGGTGCAGGAACGGCTTCAGCGGCTGGCTCACCATGGCCTGGATGGTGAGCACCTGGATGGGAAGGCGAAGCCCCACCAGGCGGGCGGTTTCCGCCCCATACCCGCCCGTCGCGATCAACACCCTGGGCGTTCGGATATTTCCCCGGGTGGTCCGCACCCCGGCCACCTTTCCCTGAACCACGTCGATTCCCGTCACCTCCGTCTGCTGGTGGATGTGCGCGCCCCGGGACCATGCCCCGCGAGCCAGCCCCCAAACCACCGCGTCGTGGCGGAGCGTCCCTCCGGGCGGATGATACATGCCTCCGAAAATCGGATACTTGGGCCGGTCGGAAATGTCGAGAAGCGGGACCACTTCCTTGCACTGCCGGGCATCCAGCAGTTCGCTCTGAACCCCCAGGAATTGGGCCGTCGCCACCTGGAGCCGAAACGCCCCCATACCCGCCTCGCTGTGCGCGAGATTGAGGTTCCCGCAATTGAAAAACATGAGGTTGAGGTCCAGTTCGGAAATGAGTTCCGGCCAGAGCTTCAGGCCTTCGCTGTAGAGGCGGACGTTTTCGGCCGTCCGCTGGTTGGCCCGGACGATGGCCGTGTTTCGGCCGGCGCCCCCGTAGCCGATGTAGCGCCGCTCAATGACGGCCACCTCGCTCAATCCATGATCCCGGGCGAGGTAGTACGCGGTGGCGAGGCCGTGGATGCCGCCGCCGATGATCACCGCATCGTAGGACGACCTGAAGGGGGATTCGCCCCAGAATCGCTTCGGCTTGAAAAGCATGCTGCTCCTCCGGGTGGAAACGCTGACGACCGACTGAAGGCGACATCTGCCGGAAGACCACCAAAGAGCATGCCGCCCCCCTGAAGCCGCAGCGGGCGGCGAATCCTCCTTGACGAAACATCCCATAGCACAATGAAACAAAACATGTCAACCAAAAAACACCGGATGAGCGGGGGTGGGAAACGTCACGGGGGAATTCGGATGATGGTTGCAACAACAGGCTACGGGAGTCTCGGCTCCGGGACAAAAACTATTTGGATTTTGAGGAATTGCCGACTATACTCCACAAGGCTTCAGCATCCGGCACCGGCGGCGCGGTGAAACACGCGGTTGATTTCCCGCTTGGAGCCGGCTCGAAGATGAAACAAACGAATTCATCACGGAAATTCGGAAAGAGCACGAGATACAGCCCGACATGGAAACGGTGGTCGAAAGTTCTCTGTTTCAAAGGCTCAACCGCTGTCGCGAGGATCTCACCCCCAAGGCGAAGGTTCTCTGCGACTACATCCTCCAGCATCCCCGCCAGGCCGTTTTCCAGCGGGTTCGGGAACTGGCCCGTTCCTGCGGGGTGAGCGAAGCCACGGTGGTCCGGTTCGTGGAACAGCTGGGCTACGACGGGTACAAGGATTTCATCCAGGCGCTGAAGGACCACGTGGACACCGAACTCACTCTGGTGGACCGTGTGCAGCTGGCCAAGATGAACGGGCCGGAAACCGAGCGCCTGGGCCGCGTCATTCTGGAAGAAATCCGGAACCTGAAGAGCCTGTACGAATCCCTCGACGTGGAGACCATCCGCCGGACGGTGGACCTGTTGCGGGAGGCGCGGACGGTCTATGTGGTGGGATCCCGCCTTTCCTACACCTTCGCCTATTACCTTGGCTGGTCCCTCACCAAGCTCCGAACCGGGGTGACCATCCTCAAAGGAAGCGACAGCACGGCCATCGACCGCCTGACTTTGTGCCCGGAACCTGCGCTGGTGGTCATGGTAGCCACCACCCGCTATCCCAACGAACTGATCCGGCTCGCCAAGGTCGTCCGCCGCAACCACCACACGTTGCTTCTCATCACGGACAGCCAGTTGTGCCCTCTTTCGCAATTCGCCCAGCTGACGCTTGTCGCCCCCTGCGAACACTTTCCCATCGTGGGGAGTCCCAGCACCATTTCCTGCCTCATCAACTGCCTGATCGTCGAAATGATCCATCGGAACGGCGATGACCTGAGGCGCCACCAAGAAAAACTGGAAAAAGCCTTCCTCGAAAACGACATCCTGTTCAACCTGGAAAAGCGCTGAAGGTTCGAAGAAGGAACGGAAGTCCGGCATGGCGAAGAAAAAGGCCCTACGATGGCGATGGGATCCCGAAACCGGCCGGCTGGCCTGGGAATACGTGCGCTCGGGCGTTCCCGTGGCCACAAGCGGGGGTGAAGTGCCGGTGAGGAAAGCGCTGAGCGCTTTGATCGACCTGGCCGACGAACTGGAGGAGTCCGACCGGGGCGACGAAGCGGAACGGGTCATGGAGGAATGGGCGGCGTTGGCCTGGAGCCTCAAGGACCAGGTGGACGCCGAACTGAAGCGCGCCATCGAAGAAGCCTGCACGGAATGGTGGGACGCCGACAACGAAGAAGAGTGACACTTCTTCCCCCTGGCATCCCGCTGCCCGTACCTGATCGTCCTGGGACGGCGCGGCCTGTCGCGCACCGCACCGGCGGCGTCAGACCATGTATTCCTTTTTCGCTTCCTCCTTCCAGTAGGGTCGCGAAAGATCCTCGAAGATGGTGATGGCCGCCGCGGCGCCCGCTCCCGTCGCCGTGACGATCTGCTTGTAGCCGCCTTCCACGTCGCCCGCGCAGTAGATTCCCGGGATGTTGGTCCGATGGGACCCGTCGTGTTTGACGAAGCCCTCCGGGGTGAGTTCCAGCCCGATCTTCCGGGCGAGGGCCGTTTCCGGAACGTAGCCGATGGCCACGAACACGGCGTCTGTTTTGAAAGTGGACGTTTCCCCCGTCTGGTTGTTGAAAAGCGCCAGTTCGGCCACCTTCTTGTCGCCTTGGATCTCCCTGACTTCCGTGTTCCACAGGATGGGGATCCCGGCATCGGTCAGGGCCCTCACCAGGTGTTCCTGGGCCCGGAGGTGATCCCGGCGGTGGATCAGGGTCACGGAGACCCCGATGTGGTGGAGGTGCATGGCTTCGGTCACCGCGCTGTTTCCGCCGCCCACCACCACGGCCTTTTTCCCCTTGTAGAGCGGCCCGTCGCAGGTGCTGCAGTAGCTCACCCCGCGGCCGGCAAACCGGGATTCCCCGGGGACGCCGAGGCGCCGGTAGCTCGCCCCCGTGGCGAGGAGCACCGCTCGGGTTTCGAATTTCCTCCGGCTGGTGAGCACCACCAAGGGGCTTCCAGGCCGGATGTCCATCACCTCCTCGTTGGGGAAGATCTCCACGTATTCCAGGGCGTGGGACACCATGATGTCCACCAGCGTTTTCCCCGCGACGCGGCTCAGCCCGGGATAGTTTTCCACGATGGGGGTCGTGGCCACCTGTCCTCCCAGGTTCCCGCGTTCCACGACGACGCTCCGCAACCCGCTTCGCACCGCGTAGATGCCGGCCGTGAGTCCCGCCGGGCCGCCGCCGATGATCACCAGGTCCGTCTCGATCTCTTCCGCATCGCTTTCGGGGATGAAAACGGTCTGAGGCTCCATCTTTTCGAGGGACGCGATGAAGAGCTCCTCCGGCTGGGCTCCCTGGGCGATGAGGACATCGTCGGCGAAGGTCTGGGGTACACTGAAGGCCGAATACCGTTCCGCCAGGTCCGGGTGGAACTGGATGTCGACGATTTCCACCGAAACGTAACGGGGGGCCTCGATGGCCGCCTTGACGGCATTCACCGCCTGCTGCGGGCAGTAAGGACAGGTGGGACTCACGAAAACCCTGACGGTGCGGTCGTCCGTAACCCGTGCCATCATCTTCTGGGATTCGGGGCTCAGGTTGCTGGAACCCACGCCCATGAGCAGGAGCGTCTCGAGGAAGGTGCGGCCTTCTTCACCCAGGGGCACCCCCAGGTAGCGCACCCGGTAGCGGTCCGGTGCGAACACCAGGGTGGGCGCCCGGTCCACGTGCCATTCCTTGGCCAGGTCGTCGTTCAGGTCGTGTTCTTCGAACGCGATCTTTTCCGAAAGCCCCTGAAAGATCTTCACGAGGTTCCGGGCGGCTTCGGCGATTTCCCGCGGCTGCCGGCGGTCGGTGAAAAGGTAGATGGGAACCGTGTACGGAAGCCGCTTGAAGAGCTCCTTGAGCTGCTTTTCCAGGTCCTTGGGCAACGCTTCGTGTTCGGCCATGGTGCCTCCCCGCATCGAAAAGGAATGGGCTTCCCCCTGTCGCTTCGCCGGTCGGGAAGACGCCGGAGCACCAAGGGGAACATCCCGCCGGTCTCACGGATGGGACGCAAACGCTTGAATAAGCCGCAGACCCTCACTCGGGTCCAATGTAGCCCAACCGCCGCCGCTTGGCAATGCGGGCCCGAACGCCGCCCAGGCCGGCCCCGACGCGCCGCCTTCAACGGCTCTTCAACCGAAACGCTTACGGGGCGTTCACAGCCCCGATGGCCCAGGCCGTTATATGGACCACAGAACTTGTTGACAGCCGTTAAATCCACGCCCTATAATTCTGCCATGCGGTCTCCGGGGTTTTTGGATGCCCTTTAACATTGGAAAGGAGGTCTGCCATGAAGAGAGTTGTCTTGCTTTCAGCGCTTATATTATTTCTGGCTAGTTTATCGTCTGCCCATGCACAAGACTGGGTTAACGTCAAAGGATCTTGGGGAAAGGTCGATAGTCACAATGCCTTGGGTTTATTTTTTCATGCTTATGCAGGCGAAACTTATGACATCATCTCTTATCCCCCAAGTGGATTGCAATTATTTTGCGGGGTTACATCGATCGATAACCCCGATGTTATGATTGCCTATGGGCCGATGTTCAGGTTCACTGCGCCACTCGATACGTTGTACCTTGGGCTTTGCATCAAGGCTGGTGGATACGGAGTCGGCAATTCACTTTTGGCGGCATTTCCAAGCACCTGGGGTATATTGAGATACGAACAAGGACTTGATACCAATAGCGATCTCGCGAACACAGAAGAATTAAAAGAGAAGCTTCAGGAGGAATTCGCCAGAGTGTTGGGTGACTGATTTGCTGCGATCTGTTCGGCTGGCGCGACCCCGCTCATGATAAGCCATCGGCACCTTCTGAAATGCAATTCTCCAGGAATCTTGGGAAATAGGCTAAACCCCGGAGACACACATTGTATAGTGTGCTCCTTAGTGACTCCACGTCTTGGGACGCCGAGGTTTGGGCTACGACTCGTAGCGACAACCGAAAATTGACCATCTGTGACAACCGAATTTTGACCACCCTGAACTCTGCTTGGTTTAGGATGACATGGGGCTTGCCACCCCAGCAATTCCCGAAGCGGATGGTCCTTGGGTGAAAAGCAGGCGTGAAAGGAGAGTCTTCAAGTGTTCCGCGGGCCGTTTGGGGTGATCAAGGGTCCGAACGTCCCGTTGAGGGATGCCGGCTGGAGCGTGAATAGATCAGATCCCTTGTTTGAAGGCGCACCTCCGCGTCGGTTTTTCGGGTGAAAGGCTCGGGTTCTGCATGGGGGTGGTTCCTTTCTCCGCCCTA
>FWPV01000990.1_pt1 | contig 82951 bp, 66 predicted proteins | sample 2228371 | NCBI WGS metagenome assembly FWPV01 (sample SAMEA103939776, study PRJEB20133) | metagenome
CCGGCCCGGGTTCCCCCTCCACCAGCGCCAGCGGCACCGCAGGCACCTCGATCGCCGGCTGCACCGCCGTAACCCGCGGCGCCACGGCCACGGTGAGCGGCTCGCTCGCCACGCTCGACCCGTCCGGCCCGGTCACCCGAGCCACCAGCCGATGCTCACCGGCCGCCAGCCCAGGCAGCACCAGCTCCCACCGGCCGTCGGGCCCGGCCACCGCCTCGCCCAGCAACCGATCGCCGTCGTAGAGCTGCACCCGCGCCCCCGGCGCCGCCGTCCCCGTCAACGCCGGCCCGGGTTCCCCCTCCACCAGCGCCAGCGGCGCCGCAGGCACCTCGATCGCCGGGACGATGACCTCGGGGACCACGTTCACCTGCAACGGCGCCGAGGAAACGCGCGCACCATCAGCTCCGAACGCCGTGACAATCGACCGATGCGCGCCGGCAGAAAGGGCAGGAACCCCTAACGTCCAATTGCCGGCCGCATCCGCGATAGTCTCGCCGAGCAGGGTATCGCCGTCGAACAACTGCACCCTGGCCGCAGGTGCCGCCGTTCCCCTGGCGACAGCCGGCTTGCCGGCGAGCAACGCAGCCTGCGTCTCACCGAAAGTCAGCGTGGGCACGACGTCAACTGTAACACCCGGCGCGGCCTTCCCGGCCACCTCTCCCAACGCGCCCTCGGTGAGTCGTGCGCCGGCCGCCGGGGTGCTGAAAACCGGGGCGGCTCCTTGCGGCGTTGCGGCGACCTGCACCGCCAGCAAGAACGCCAGCAACCCCAGGAGCAGGGCTCCTAACAGGTTCCAGCGATCAAACCGCCAGAACCAATAGGGCGGACGTTCGAACTGCATGTTCAGCCCTCCTGGCCCAAGAGCCGCCTGGCCTGAGCGATCCAGCTCGCGTAGTCGGGCTTGCGCCACTCAGGCGCCCGGCAGATCTCGGCGAGCTGCTCTACCGTAGCGTTAGCCAGCGCGCGATAGGTGCAAATGCCGGCATCGTACAAGCGGCCCTCGTAGACCGGGCCGATCCCCTGCAGGGGCTCGAAATCGTCGGGCGGAGTGCCGTCCCACTCCCGGCCGACAGTGCCGGTCTCCTCGGCCAGGCGTAGCGCCTGCGCCTTGATCGAGGCCAGGTCAACAGCCTGGAAATCTTTCAGCTCCAGGATGCGGGCCAGGGTCTCGTCGTCCACCTGCGACAACTCCCAAAAGGTGCCGATGCCGGCCGCGTACAGTTTCTGTTCGTAGACGGAGCCGATGCCCTTAACGCGCGAGAGGTCCTGGGGGCAAGAGGTCGTGACCTCCTCCGCCAGGGACGCGCGCAGCCGGGAGACGGGCTCACCGGCAGCCAACAACTTCGCCTCCTCGATCCAGGCCTCATAATCCACTTTGCGCCATTGGGGCGCAGCGATAATGGCCTTGAGTTGCTCGGGCTGCGTGGCGGCCAGCGCTGCATACGAAGTGATGCCTGCGGCGCTCAATTGCGCGGCGTATCTGGGCCCGATGCCGCGGATGAGGGTCAAGTCATCGGCTGCGGCAGGCTGCGGCGCAAGGGCTTCGACAGCGGCCTCGGGCAGGCCGGCACTCACCGCCGGCAGCTCTGCGCCGATGCGTGGCAGGGCGGCCTCGGGCAATTCAGCCCCTGTCTCGGCCACCTGCGCCGAGATCTCAGGCCAGCGAACCTCGGCGGTCGGCGCAGCCACCGCCACCTCGGGCAGCTCGGCCTCCAGCTTCGGCGCAGCCACCGCCACCTCGGGCAGCCCGGCTTCCAGCTCCGGCGCAGCCACCGCCACCTCGGGCAGCTCGGCCTCCAGCTTCGCCGCAGCCACCGCCACCTCGGGCAGCCCGGCCTCCAGCTTCGGCGCAGCCACCGCCACCTCGGGTAGCCCGGCCTCCAGCTTCGCCGCAGCCACCGCCACCTCGGGCAGCTCGGCCTCGACACGGGCGCCCAGGCGGTCGAAGTCAATCGGCGGTAGCTCTGCCTCGACCTGGGGGGCCGCAGCCTCCGCCTCTGCGGTGGGCGCGATGATGCCGGCTTCGAGGGCCTCGACCTCTAATTGCGAGGCCGCCACCTGAAGGCTGGGGGCGGCCTCGGCGCTCATCCTGGCGCGCAACGCGGTCAGGTCTGCCTCCAACGAAGCTGCATGTTCGCGCTCCAAGAGCAATTCCGCCTCGCGCTTCTGCAAATCCTCTTCCAACACCGACAGCCGGTGCTGGCACTCCAGCCGTCGTTTACGGAAGTACCACAACTCCAGCAGCCACTGGATAAGCCACCCGACCAGGACGCCGAGGACAAATGCGACCCAGGGATTGAAATGAAGGGACAACATAGAGCTTCTTTCCTCCTTTGAAGTAGTATGGATTGATGGACGATTGACCATTGCGACTTCACCTCCTGGAAGACCGTCCGGGCCCGGACCACGAACCCGAAAGCCGCCCTGGATGGTACATCCTACAAGTTACGGTCAGAATTACGTTTATCCATGCGCCGGTCGGCGCACAACACGCAATGAGCAACGCTCCACATGCCAGGTACTCTCCAGGATGCCTGGCACGTGAGTACGGGTATTTACGCAGATGGACAATGCCGGGCTCAGCGCCACGGCGCATGAAGACGGACGTCGCAGCTTGCTGCGTTCCGGGGCAAGCCCCGGCGTCCGAATTTACAGATCAGCTTTCCAGCCAGCGCTGCACCTCTTCCAGACATACTGCGCGCGCCGTGCCCCCGGCCGCAGTGGTAGACAGGCCGCCGACCACATTGCCCCACCGCAGGCACTCGGGGATGGGCCGACCGTCCAACCAGGCTTTGATGAAGCCTGCGTTGAAACAATCGCCCGCGCCGGTGGTGTCCACGGGGGTCACCGGTATCGCCGGCGCGTAATAGACCCGCTCGGCAGCTATGGCATGGGCGCCGGCCGCGCCGTCCTTGATCACCACCAAAGGGCACAAAGCACCCAGTTCACGCAAGGCCGATGCGATGTCAGCGCAACCGGTCATGCGCTTTGCCTCGGCTGCGTTGGGCAGAAACACATCCACGCTCTTCACCGCCTTGCGCACAGCCGGGTTCGCCAGCACCACCTCATCGCCCGAGTTGCCATCCATCACCAGCTTCATGCGCCTGGCCCGCACCAGCAACAACCCGGCGTCCAGCAGATGGCCGTAGTACACCCCGGAGAGAAAAACGACTCGCGCCGATGCCGTGGCCAGCGCCTTCATGGCCGCAGGGACCTTGGGGTCGGGATCGGTGTAGGTGACAAACGCCCGGTCGTCCGGATAGCTGAGCGCTGCGGTGATGTGACGAAGGGGCCGATCATGCCACACAAAGAGGGAAGTGTCCAACCCCTCCGCCGCTGCGCGCTCCGCCACCCAACGGCTGAAATCATCGTTACCGAAATCGGCTGCCCAGCCCACCCGCAAACCGAGGCGGTGCATGGCCAGCACCGTGTTGAACGCGCCGCCGGGGATCATCTGGAACCCGGTCCCGAAGATCTCCTTGCCCAATACGGGCATCGTCGGCAAGCCGGTGAAGATCAGGTCCAGGAAGTAGTCGCCGAAGACCAGGACGTCGTACTTCGCCATAGGCCTGTTCACTTGAGGGCAGGAAAACTATCGCCGTGTTCCCGCCGGTAATCGTCGAGGATGGCGCGCGCAAGCTCGTAATCGCGCACCAGGGGGTGGACGGTCAGCGCACGCAACGCTTTGGCGTAGGATCCTTCGACGGCGGCTGCCACGGTGAGCTTCTCATAAGCCTTGACCTGCTGCATCAGCCCCAGCGGGTCCAGCGGCACCGTGCCTACAGCCAGCGGCCGCAACAGGTCACGGCACACCAGCGTAGGCACCTCAACCACGTCATCGTCGCGCATGCCGCGAATTGCGCCCCGGTTGGGCACGTTGAGGATCATCTCACGCGCGCCCGCCCCGCGCAAGCCCGCGATCAGATCCAGCGCAACACCGGCGTAACCCTCGCCGGCCAGCTCATGAAGGGTGGCGCCGTTCAACTGGGGCGCCCGGTGGCCTGTTTCTGCGGCCATGTAGGTGCCCCCGCGTTGGGCCAGATAGGAGGCGTGCACCTCGCGCATGGCGCGGACGTCGCCGCTGCGATACAAACGTAACAGCTCGGCCGACAACTGCCGGTTGAGCTCGGCGATCTGCTCCCCACGGGTGCGACCGGCCGCCAGGATGTGCTCCACCGCCTGGCGCGTGTAGTAGTAGTAATACAGATACTCGTTGGGGATCAGGCCCAGCTCTTGAATGAGCTCGGCGGCGAAAGGCAGGCCGGGCATGGTGCCTGCCTGGCGGATCAACCCGATCAAATCGCCCAGGTAATCGCGGTTGGCGTGCCATACCCCGCGCACCCAGCCGAGATGGTTCAGCCCGAAATAATCCAGGAAGAGCTCGTCCAGCGGCACGTCCAGCACCAGCGAGACCGCCCGGGCAATCATCACCGGCGCGTCACAGATGCCTACGGTGCGCTTCCAGCCGCCCACGGTAATGGCCGCCTCGGCCAGCAAGCCGGAAGGGTTGGCGAAGTTGATCAACCACGCCTCAGGGCACTCCTGAGACATCAACTTCAGGTAGTCGAGCAGCACCGGGATGGTGCGCATGGCCATGGCGAAGCCGCCGGGGCCGGTAGTTTCTTGCCCCAGCACGCCGTAGCGCAGCGGGACACGCTCATCAATCACACGCGATGCGATCCCGCCCACCCGAAAGGTGGTGATCACGAAATCCGCGCCCGACAGAGCTGTGCGTGGGTCTGTAGTCCACAAGATGTTGAACGGCAGCTCGGGCTGGCCGTTGGAGCCGCTGACCAGGGCCTGGATCAGCGCCAGCCTTTCTGCGTCAATGTCCATCAACGCCAGGTCGGTCAACCCGATCTCGGGCTGACGTCGGGCCATGGCGGCTACGATCAACGGAGTTCGCACCCCGCCCGCACCTAACACGGCGATCTTCAAGGCGAAAAACCCCTTTCCGCTCTCACAGCGCAACACGTTGGCCGGCGCGTTCCCGCAAGGCCCGCTCGCGCATCTGCGCGCGCAACACAGCCATGTCCCTGGGCACCAGGAAGACGACCGCCACAAAGAACAGGGCACACACGATCCAGGCCGAAAAACAGATGAGCCAGATCGCGTTGCCCAGGGAGGAACGGTCGGCGATGAAACCGGCAATGGTGGGCGAAAGCGCCGCGCCGAACGACTCGATGAAGTACTGGATGGACAGCGCCGTGCTCCGCACCTCCGGCAGCGTCACGTCGTAGACTGTGGAGATCACGTTGGGCGCAGCAAAAGGAATGAACACCGCAGTCAGCGCCAACATGACCAGGAACAATCCCTGCTCCTGCACCGGCACATTCAGGGTTACAGTCAGCAGGATGGCACCGGTGAGCACACCGATGGTAGCCACGATGACCCGGCCGCGCTGCGTGCGCCTGAACAAGGCATCCCCCAACGCGCCGCCCAACGGATAGCCCAACGCCAGGACGATCACTGCGGCGGCCATGGTCACCAACAGAGCCGAGCCGGAATAACCGCGCTCGCGCTCCAGGTAGGTGAAAAACCAAAAGGTGATGACGTTCCAGGGGAAGACGCCGAAAAAGCCCTGGGTGAACAACAGCAAGAGGCTCTTCTTGCGAAACAGGTCGCGCGCGATCTGCCAGTTGAAGCGATAGGTGCTGATCTGCTCCAGGTCGGCCAGTTCGGGCTCGCTGCGGCCGCGTTGCGGCTCCTTCACCCCGAAGAAGATCACAACCGACAGAATGACTCCCAGCGTGCCGGTGATGAAGAAGACCCCGCGCCACCCGATGACATCGCGCAGCGACAATGCCAGGATCATCCCGAGCAGAAAGCCCAGGGGCATGGTAACCTCGAGCAGGCCGTAGATCCGGCCGCGCACCTTGGGGCCGAAATAGTCGGCGATCAGGCTGTAGATGCCGGGGTAGCTGGAGTCGTCTATGCCGGTGGAGGCCCGGGAGGCCAGGAAGGCGGGATATGTGCGAGCGATCCCGTTGAGCCAGGTGGTAGAACCCCATAAGAAAGATGCCAAAGCCAACAGCCTGGCGCGGCCGTAACGGTCATAGAAGTACCCCCAAAGCGGGTAGAAGATGGCGCCGACGATCAACGCGCCCGTAGACACGGCGCCCATCTGGGTCATGGTGATGCGAAAAGTGTCCATAATGTCGGGCGTCAGCGTGCTGATCAAGAGCCGGTCGGCCTGATGCAGCAGCATGAAGGCGAAAAAGACCCCGACCACAAACCAGCGATGTCGCGAAGGATGATCCATACCCCCTCCTGAAGGCGGCCAGCGGCTACGATGCTCCCTGGTGGGAGAGCATGCTCTCGATCAACGGATGAAACCGTTCGTACCGGTATATTTCGGCGTAAGCCATCCCGCGCGGGGCGCCGGCCCGGGCTGCCAGTTGCTTCAGGCCCCACGCCAGCAACGCAGCCGGGCTCTCGGCAGCCGACCCCAAGGCGGCCGACACGTCCAGGCCGGCCAGCCGGGCCTGACGCAGCAACCCCTCGACCAGAAACACGACCTGGCTGCGATGTTCTGCAACTGCGGCCAACTTGAGCTCGATCCACGGGGTGATGTCCACCCACAGGTTCGCGCCGGGCAACACGTCGCCGTAGAAATACTTCTCGGCCACGAAGTGGGGCGCCAGCCCCTCGGCCAGATGTTCGGGGTAGATCAGAGGCAGATTAGCGGCATTGACCGCCTCCAGAGCGGCCCAGGCGACCGCCCGATGATCGGGATGAGGCTCGTAAAGGGCATAGGGGTCCTCGGCAACTACCGCATCGGGCCGGTACTGCCGAATGGCGCGCACGAACCGTTCGCGCAAAACGCCCGGGCCCAGGGCGTCCAACCCCATGTCCGGGAAGCCCAACAGGATTGGGGGCTGGGCACCCAGGACGGCCGCTGCCCGCCGCATCTCCTCGCCCCGTAGCTGCGCCAGTTCGTCGCTCTCTTCCAGAAAAGAACCGCATCTGCCGTCGGTAGCCACCAGGATGTAGGCGGTGGCGCCTTCGGCGATCATGCGGGCCAACAAGCCGCCGGCGTAGATCTCGGCGTCATCAGGATGGGGGACCAAAGCCAGGACAGTCTCAGGCATCAACGCCTCCTTACAGAGCGAGTGAATGCCCATAGCATACGGCAAGTCGGGTTTTGCGTCAAGGTCGCTTTGACACCCTCTGGCCTCCGTGCTATGATCGGCCCATCCCTGGCACATGCACGGCCACATCATTACAACCGGACGGAGAAACCGCTATGAAAGCACCAGCCGACACCTCTTCAGAAAAGGTACCGTTGATCACCAAGCTTGCGTTCGGCTCAGGGGACGTGGGGCCGGCCGTTGTCACCGCCATCATGTCCTTCTTCCTGCTCTATTTCCTCACCGACATAGCACGGATCCCCCCGGCCATTGCGGGCGTGATCCTGCTGATCAACAAGATCTGGGACGCGTTCAATGACCCGATCATCGGCATGCTGTCGGATCGGGTGCACACCCGCTGGGGACGGCGCCGGCCCTGGTTCCTGTTCGGCGCGATCCCGTTCGGGCTGACTTTCTTCCTGTTGTTCCTCGTGCCCGACATCGGCACCGCGGGCAAGTTCTGGTACTACCTGATCGTGTCGTTGATGCTGGACACGGCCTTCACCGTGGTCAACGTGCCTTATACCGCCCTGACCCCTGAACTGAGCCGCGACTACGACGAACGCACCAGCCTGAACTCCTACCGTTTCGCCTTCTCCATCGGCAGCGGGCTGATCGCGGCCGTGGTGCATCCGCTGATCGTAAACGCAGTGAGGGCCGGTGGCGGCACCGAGCAGGTCGGCTACATGGTCTCGGCCGGGGTGTGGGCCGTGGTTGCCACGGTGCCGTTCTTCTTCGCATTCTGGGGCACCTACGAGCGGCACACTGCCGAGGAAGAAGAAACGATGCCGTTCCTGGAGGGGCTCAAGTTCACCTTCAGCAACGAGGCGTTCCGGTATGTGACCGGCATCTATCTGCTCTCGTGGCTGGTGGTACAGACGGTTGCGACGATCGTGGTGTACTACCTGACCTATTGGATGCGCCAGCCCGATCTGGTGCCGGCCGTGATCCTGGCCGTGCAAGGCAGCGCGTTGATCTGGCTGTTCCTCTGGTCGGCGATCAGCCGTCGCGTGGGCAAAAAGGGGGTCTACTACCGGGGGATGATCTTCTGGATCGTCGTCGCGTTTCTGCTGTTCATCGTCCAGCCCCACTGGCCCTCGTGGAGCGTGATCGTCCTGGGCGCGCTTGCGGGGGTGGGGGTGGCTACCGCCTACCTGGTGCCCTGGGCGATGTTGCCCGATGTGATCGAACTGGATGAGCTGAAGACCGGCAAACGCCGCGAGGGAGCATACTACGGCTTCTTCGTGCTGCTGCAGAAGCTAGGGCTGGCCATCGGCCTGTTCCTGGTCAGCCAGGCGCTGGCCCTGGCCGGGTACATCACGCCGCCGCCCGGCACCACCACCCCCATCGTCCAACCCGACAGCGCGCTGCTGGCCATCCGGCTGATGATCGGCCCTATCCCGGCGCTGATCCTGACCGCCGGAATCTACCTGGTGTACCGGTTCCCCATCACCAAAGCCAGGCACGAAGAAACCCTGAGGAAGCTGGCTGCGCGCAAAGCCGCTGCAGGAGGATGAAGCCAGGTGAAAAGCCGGTTGCGCGGGCCAGGGACGCAAAGACGCCATGAAGCGCTTGCCACTTGAGCGGTTGATCCTGGGGCTGGTCTTGCTGGCCGGCGTCGCGCTGCGGCTGTTCCGTTTGGGCGCCGACAGCCTCTGGTACGACGAGACGGTCAGCGTGGTACTGGCCGGCAGCCCCCTGCCCGAGCTAATCCGCCACACGGCCGGAGACATCCACCCGCCGGCCTACTATGTACTGCTGCGCGGCTGGCTGATGCTGGCCGGTTTCCCCACGGGCCACGCCGACCCCGACGGCATGGGGCTGGAGTTTGCGGCGGGGTTTTTCTCGCTCTTCTTCGGCGTGCTGTTGCTGCCGCTGGCCTACGTGCTGACACGCAGGCTGGCCGGCCGGCGCGCTGCGCTGATTGCCGCCGTGCTGATCGCGTTCAGCCCATATCACCTGTGGTACAGCCAGGAGGTGCGGATGTACACCCTGGGCGCCAGCCTGGGGGTGGTGGCGACCTACGCGCTGTGGCGGGGGATGGCCGGCGGACCGATTGCCGCACTGGCGGATCACCGATCAGGACCTCGTCGCCGCCCGTTGGCTCCTCTGCGGTTTTCTCCCTGGTGGTTGGTCTACGCGCTGGCCGCCGCAGCAGGGATGTACACCCTCTACTACTTCGTTTTTCTGCTGGTGCCGCTCAACTTGTGGGCACTGTGGCGAACAACGAATGGCGGATGGCGAAGGGCGAATCACGAATGGCGAATAGCGAATCACGAATGGCGAATAGCGAATCACGAATGGCGAATCACGAATCACGAATGGCGAATCACGGCGGTCGGCGCACGGCTTTCGGCCTGGTCACTGGCTAACGGGTTGGCGGTGCTGCTCTACGCGCCGTGGATACCGGTCGCGTGGCGCCAGGCCACCGATCCGCCGGTACCCCCCTGGCGCGTCACGCCCAACATCCTCTCCGCCCTGGCCGAAAGCTGGCGCGCGCTGAGCCTGGGCCAATCTGCGCCGGGATGGCTCTGGCCTGTGCTCCTGCTGACGGCGGGGCTCTACGCGTCGGGGCTGGTCGCGCTCAGGGGACAATGGGCAGGAGGCAGCGAGCAGGAGGCAGGGGACAGGGGGCAGCTATCGGCGCTCGGCTATCTGCCGATTTCCACTTTTGGGCCGCTGGCGCTGATCCTGCTGGCCTCGCTGTTCATCCCGCTCTACCATGTGCGCTACCTGTTCACCTACAGCCCGGCGTTCTACGCGGTGCTGGCGGCAGGGCTGGCGTGGTTGCCGCGGCGCAGCTGGCTCGGCCTCGGGATCGGGCTTGGCATCTGGCTGGCGGCCAGCGCAATTACGGCCCATGCCTTCTGGTTCGATCCGGCCTGGCGCGCGGATGACCACCGGGCAGCAGTGCGCTTCCTGCAAGAACGGTGGCGGCCGGGCGACGTGGTCCTGGTCAACGCGGGCTGGACCTACACGGCGTTGGCGACCTATTGGGACGGGCCCATCGCCGGCCGGCAGCAGCTGACCGCCGAACCGGTCGAGCCAAGGTCCGACGACGCGCTGGTGATGGTCACCACGGGCCATCTGGACGGCGACCCGGGGCTGGGGTGGGGGGATCCACGCTCCGATTTCTTCGCGCTTCCTCAAGAGGCCGCACGCACGCAGCTCTCTGCGCTGTTCGACCGTTTCGACCGGGTCTGGCACTACCGCATCTACGACACAGTCAACGACCCGGACGGCCACATCCGATCGTGGCTGGACGAAGGTGGCCGGCTTTTCGAGGATCAGGTCTTCGCCGGAGAGGCGAATATGCGGGTCCAGGGCTTCCTGCCGCGCAGGGCAGCGGCCTTTGCGCCGACGTGGCCCACAGCTCACTTCGAGCGTGATCTGGCGGTCCATGTCGGCCCCTTGCCCGACCAGGTTGCCGGCGGACAGGCCCTTTACCCGCTTCTGGTGTGGGAGCCGGCCGCCGGCACAGGGGATTTCGCCGTTTCGGTGCGCCTGGTCGCGATGGACGGCACGACCTGGGCGCAAGGCCGTGACGAACGGCCCGTCGGCCCGCTCTACCCTCCTGGCCGGTGGGACCCCGGCAGGGCCGTGCGCTACAGAGCAGCGCTGCCCATCCCCATCGGCACCCCACCCGACCGCTACGCCGTGGAGCTGGTGGTCTACGACCCGGCCACAGGGCAGCCGTGGGAGGTGCTGCGAGGCGCACCTGCGGCGACGCCGGGGGGCGTGCGACTGGGTGAGGTGGCGGTGGTGCGACCAGCGGAGGCCCGGGCGGCCAGACGGCCTCTGGCCCGTTTCGGCCCCCTGGCACTGATCGAGGCCCACAGCCCTGCGACGACCGTGACAGCGGGCGACCGGATCCCGCTGGAGCTCTTGTGGCAGGCAACCGACGCGCCCGCAGAGCCCCTGGTCGTGGTGGTGCAACTGCTGGACAGGCAGGACCGGCCGGTTGCCAGCCTGGAGGAAGAGCCGACGGCCGGGCGCTATCCCACGCATCGGTGGGCGACGGGCGAGTTGGTCCGAGACCGGCACGTGCTGACGCTGCCGGCCGACCTGGCACCGGGCACCTACCGATTGATCGTCGGGGTGTATCGCGCAGCGGATCGTGTGCGGTTCACGGTCCGCACGGGGTTGCTCGGCGCGCGGGACTATTGGGCCGTGAAGACCATCCAGTGCGAATAGCCGCGCAGCGGCAGCCCGGCGTCGCTAACACCTCCTCAGCGCCGGCAGCAGGTAATCCTGGACCACCACCTCCCAGCTCATCCCGGCCGCCAGGCGTTGGCCCTGCTCGATGAGCCGGCGCAAGTGATCCTCGTCCTGGGGCAGACGTTGGGCGATCTGCTGGGCAACCCAGTAGCTATTGCGCATCTCGATGCTGTCCCGGATGCCCTGGTCAATGCGCAGCGCGTCCCACGGGCTGACCAGATTCCATTCGGGCGGGACAAATGCGTAGTCGGCGACGATCACATTCTCGGGCACGGCGCCCTCGGCGGCACGCCGCACAAAACCCAGACACCCGCACACGCTGGAAGGCACACACAGCGCACCGCTGCTCAACGGCTCCAGTTGTGCGATGCCGAACGGCTCATAGATGGACTGCCCGAACTCCAGGTCGGTGCCGGTGCGCAGGTCGGCGAACTGCATCGCCTCGGGCATGCGCCGGCCGCAGCGAGAACGGTCCCAGCCGAACTGGTTGACCAGGCAGATCTTGATCGCGCTCCGGCCCCAATGGAAGGGCTCCAGCACGTTGAAAAAGAAGTACACCTCCTCGCCCAGGAGGTCGCCGTTGTCCCCCCGGTGCCCCACCGGCCAGCCGTACTCCGCCTCCCAGCGATACACGTCCTCGGCACGCCGGCCCGTCGGCACGGCGGTCGAGACCACGAAGAAGACCGCCCGTTTGCCCTGGGCCGCCAGCGTCCACTCCAGATGCTCCAGCACGCGCACATCGCGCCACAGCGCCTTGCTGGGCACCATACGGGTTACATGGGTGAAGACGTAATCGGGCCGATAGCCGTAGAGGTTTTGGGCGTATTGCAGCAGCAGCTCACGGCTGGCCAGCTTCTGTTCCGGTGTCACAGCCGGAGCAGGCACGCCGTTGTACACCAGGTCTATGGGCGCAGACGAAAACACCCCGCCCAGAAAGCGTAGCTCGTCCAGGACGGGGTCACCCACCGCGAAAATCCGGTCACAGACGCCGGCGCGCAGGATCATGGCGTGCTTATAGAACCATGCGTGATCGCCGAACACCTGATCCAGGGTCTTGCCCTGAGCAAGGCCCAGGCGCAACGCGTTGTAGAACCGTGTGTCGTGGCCGCTGTGGCTTTCGACCAGCAGCCGGGCCGTGGCCACCTCGTGCGCGTAGAAGACCGTCCTGTAGCGCCGGTCGTCCCGCAACTTCGCGCTGAAGACCACAGGCAGGCCGAGCCACTCATGCGCGATCATGTAGCGCCTCGCTGCAGGCGGCAGGTCCTGGGCCACGGCGTCAATCGCGGCGTAGAGCGGCTCGCCGGCGTTCAGAAAGAAGCTGAACTCCCAGTTGGATTCGTGCTGGCTGCACGGCAGGCCCCAGTGTTGCCACAGGTAGTACTTGTAGCTGTTGATCACCTCTCCGGCGATGGCGCCTGCGTCCACCAGGATGATTTCGTGCTCGTAGCGGCCGAACCCGCGCACCCCGTACAGGAAACGGACGTTCATGCGCGCCTCGATTTCCTGTAGCGCCCTGGCCACAGGCTCTGGGGCCTGGTTCCACTCCAGCCCCGGCAACGACGAATAGAACGTGCGCATCCGGTTGGACGGCGCCGTGAGATGCGCCACCTCCGCCGGGTTCCACATGTTGATCGGGCCGACCAGGATCGAACGGCCGACCGCGGCGTTGTACGCGGAAGAACTCAGCAAGCCGTCCAGCACTGCGCCGATGCCGCCGAGCTTGAAGCCGGCCTCGTGCGTGACGTGGACGAGCAAGGGAATAGGTTTAGGGGTCACAGTTTGCTCCGTCTGGCATGATGAATTGCTGTGTTGCATTTGACAAAGTAACCGAAAACTGGTAATCTGTTCCCCGGAAAACTACTACACGAAAGAGACGCCCAAAATCCCAGGAAGGCACGAGGTGCAGCATGCCCGACGAACAGATGAAGCTTTTCGAGCCGCAACCGGTGCCTCGCAAGCGCGGCCGCCCCCCGTCAGCTCCCAAGACCAGGCCAACGGCCTCGGCCCCCATTGCGCTGACGCCCGACTCGCCGCTGGCGACCGCCATCAGCGCATTCGAGGGCCACATGCTGCGCCAGGGTTTCTCGGAGAATACCATCAAGGCGTTCCAGGCCGACCTCCGCCTCTTCACCCAGCACATCCCTGCCAACCGGCCGATCAACGCCATCAGCCAGGCGGAACTGGAGCAGTTCATGGCCTGGTTGCGACACGACCGGGGGGTGCCCTGCAGCCCCAAATCGTACGCGCGGCGGCTGACGACGCTGAAGGTTTTCTTCAGCTGGCTGGCCGAGGCGGACCTGCTGCGTGAGGACCCGGCTGCAGGGCTGGCGCATGAACCGGCAACGACCCCTTTGCCGCGCGTGCTCTATGACAGCGAGGTGAACGACCTGCTGCGGGTGACGCGAGATTTGCTGTGGGCTCCCAAGCCGGACGCGCGTCCGTACCTGCTGGTCACCTTGCTGCTGCAAACAGGGATCAAGAAGAGCGAGTGCATGGAGATCAAACTGGAACACATTGACCTGTCGAACCCGCAGGCGCCGGTACTCTACGTGCGCTACGCTGACCCGCGCAAGACGCTCAAAGAGCGGAAGCTGGCCCTGGGCCCGACTTTCACGCCCGTATACCGGCAATACCTGCGAGAATATCAGCCGAAGGAGTTCCTGTTCGAGTGCACATCGCGCAACCTGGAATATGTGCTCAACGACGCGGCAGCCCTGGCAGGGATCAAGGACGGCGTCTCGTTCGAGCAGTTGCGCTGGACCTGCGCTGTCCGTGACTATCGCAACGGCATGCCGGCCGATCAACTCCGGGAAAAACTCGGCCTCTCCCTGATCACCTGGCGCGAGACGTTGCCGAAGATCCAGAAACTTGCCCGCCCGGCGTTGTAGCAGCGAATCGGCGAATCAGCGAATCACGAATCACGAATCAGCGAATCACGAATCACGAATCAGCGAATCAGCGAATCACGAATCAGCGAATCACGAATCACGAATTCGCCATTCGAGATTCGAGATTCGCACATTCGAGATTCGCACATTCGAGATTCGCACATTCGAGATTCGCACATTCGAGATTCGCACATTCGAGATTCGCACATTCGAGATTCGCACATTCGCCATTCTCCCTCTTATCCCCCGCCGCTGCCCAAAGGTAACAACTGCCGGATCAAAGCCTGGTACTGTTCGTTAACGTCCAGGTAGGCGCCTCCCCAGCCACCCAAAGCATAGACCCGCTGCTCGAAAGCGACCACGCCGAGGTTGCGCCACTGTCCCACCACCGGCGAAGCGAGCCGTGACCAGGCATCCAGACGCACATCGTACTGCTCGTTGTAGGCCAGTGGGCTGCGCCAGCCACCACCGACGGCGTACAGCCGCCATCCGACGTTGGCCAGCCCGTGGCCCGAGCGCGGCTGTTCCAGGGACGCGCGCACACGCCAGGCACTGCTGACCCCCTCTGGGGCTTTGGGATCGTAGGCCAGCACGTCGGTCAGCTCCTGCTTGCCGTCGAAGCCGCCCACGACGTACAGGAGCTGCTCGGCCGCCGCAGCCGCCGCAAACGCACGCGGGGTCGGCAGGGGAGTGCCGGCGCTCCACACGTCGGCCACGGGATCGTAGATGTAGGTCTCCGCACGATAGCGCTGGCCGTCCCACCCGCCGAACAGATACAGCTTACCTTCCAGCGCGGCCAGCGCGTAGGCCGCGACAGGGGTCGGCAACAGCGCCCGCGGGGACCAGCTATCGGCCTGCGGGTCGTACATCTCCAACACGTTGGTGACGTCGCCACCGGCTGTGGTGCCGCCGGGCACATAGACCCGGCCGTTGAGCACCACCGCTGCGACGTTCGAGACCGGGGTCAACTTACGCGCTCCCGCCCGCCAACTGTTCGTCTGTGGATCGTAGATGTCCACCTGCCCCGTCACGCCGTTTGCGGTCTCGCCGCCGATCGCGTAGATGCGACGGTCATCCGCTGCCAGCGCCAGCCGGCTGCGCGGGACAGGCAGCGAGGCTCCCGCTGTCCAGCGAGGAACCGCCGGTCGCGGGGGCAGGGCGACCTGTGGCAGGCCGACATCCGAGAACAGGGAGACCGCCGAGGCCTGGCCCCGGCGCCCCCACCACTGCGGAGCCAGCGCGACTGCTACGGTCACGATCAACGCCGCCAGCAGGTAAACCCGCTGCCAGGGCGCGAGCACGCGACGCGCGGCCGGCGCCGGCAGGTTCACGACCACCGGCTGAGCGCTTTCTATCGGGGCCGACGGAAGCGCTACGGTCTCCCCGGCAACTACTGCCCCCTCGACGGGCACTAGGCCGCGACGGATCGCCTCCATCGTGGCTTCGGTGCGGGACTGCACCTCCAGCTTCTCGAAGATGTTGCGCAGGTGAACCTTGACCGTGTTCGGGCTGATGACCAGGGCGCGCGCGATCTGCTGGTTCGTCGCGCCGGTCGCCACCAGCTTCAGAACCTCGAGTTCCCGTTCGCTCAAAGGGCCGAGAGCGTTCATGGATGCAGGAAATCAGCGAGTTACGAATCAGCGAATCGGCGAATCACGAATCGGCGAATCACGAATGGCGGATCATGAATTGGCCGTTGGCACCGTTGGTCAGGCCCACTTGATCAACCCCAGCGCGTGGGGGTTCGGGAGTAGCGGATGGGTTGGCCGCACACGCACGCCGTAGACGAAGGTACCGCTCTCCGCTGCATCGAAGGCTGCCTCGTAGCGGAGTTCGCCCTCGCTGCCGCCGACGCGCTGCATGGGGATGACCGTTGCATCCGCCAGGTCATCGCCACCCGGCCGGCCGAAGACCAGCTCCACGGCGAGGTCGTCAGGGCTCAACCCCCCCGGCCGCAACACCGCCTGCACGAGAAGCGGCTCACCGACCTTCATCTCCCCCCGGCTGGGGCCGGAAGCCGTGATCCCCACCTGGTACCAACCTGAACGCACGCGCGCCTCCCAGGCCGCCAATGCCTGCGCGCCGGCAAACCGATCGGCGCAGACGCGGGCCCCCAACTGAGTTGCGGGCCTATAGTAGCAGGCAAAGTACTCCTTCAACATCCTGGCAAAGCTGTAGTCGGGCGCCACGGTGACGATGGAATTGCGCATGAAACGTAGCCACCTGGCCGGAATGCCGCGCTCGTCGCGCTCGAAGAAGGTCGGGACGATCTCCTGCTCCAGTGTGGCATAGAGCGACAGCGCGTCGGCCTCATCCTGCGCCGCTTCATTGGCGTACTCGCGCTCTGCGCCGATGGCCCAGCCGTTGTGCCCATCGTAGCCCTCGCTCCACCAGCCGTCCAGCACGCTGAAATTAGGCACCCCATTGAGGCCCGCCTTCTGCCCGCTGGTACCGCTGGCCTCCAGAGGCCGCCGGGGGTTGTTCAGCCACAGGTCAACACCCGCTACCAGGTGCCGGGCGATGTTGGCGTCATAGTCTTCCACGAAAACGATCTTGCCCATGTACTCCGGCTGGCGACTCATCTGGTAGATGGTCTGGATGAACGCCTTGCCCGGCTCGTCGGCAGGATGAGCCTTGCCCGCGAAGATGATCTGCACCGGCCGGCTGGGATTGTTCAAAAGACGCTTCAGCCGCTCGGGGTCACGGAACAACAACGTGGCCCGCTTATAGGTGGCAAATCGCCGCGCAAAACCGATGATGAGCGCGTCCGGATTGAGGGCCGAGGCTGCGGCGTTCACCTCCGCCGGACCGGCACCTATCCGCATCAACTGTGCCACCACCCGCTCGCGCACCAGCGCGATCATCTCCGCTTTCGCCCGGTTGTGATGCGCCCACAGCTCCTCATCGGGGATGTCCTCGACGCCCGTCCACGTCTCACGGCGCTCGATGGCTTCGCGCCAGGCTCCGCCCAGGTAACGATCGAGGAGCGCCGTCAGACCGGGATGGGCCCAGGTGTCGGTGTGTACGCCGTTGGTGATGTGGCCGATGGGGATCTCGGGCAAGGGGACATCGGGCCACAGGTTACGCCACATGCGACGCGAGACATCCCCGTGCAGCCGGCTGACCCCGTTAGCCAGGCCGGCCGTGCGCAGCGCCAGCACGGTCATGCTGAACTGCGGCCCCCAGGCCGCCTCGTGCCGGCCCAGGTCCAGGAACCGCTCGCGGTCCAGCCCCAAGGAGCCCCAGTAGTTGCCGAAAAAGCGATCCATCAACTCGAAGGGGAAGGCGTCGTGCCCGGCCGGGACGGGCGTGTGCGTGGTGAACAGCGCGTTGGAACGCGCCGCCCACAACGCCACCTCGAACGGCAGCCCTTCTTCCTGCACAAACTCACGGATCCGTTCAAGCTGAAGGAAAGCCGCATGTCCTTCGTTCATGTGCCACATCGCAGGCTTGATGCCCAGGGCTCGCAGCGCACGCACACCGCCGATGCCCAGGACCACCTCCTGCGAGATACGCATCTGCTGATCGCCGCCGTACAGGCGGGCCGAAAGCTCCCGATCGCCGGGCGCGTTCTGCTCCACATCGGTATCCATCAAGAAGATGGGCACGCGTCCCACCTGAATCCGCCAGACCATTGCATAGACCCGCCTGCCGGGCAGGTCCACGTGGATCATCACATGCTTGCCGTCTGGCCCCACGGCCGGTGTGGCCGGCACCTCTGCGAAATCCAGCTTCTCATAGATGGCCTGCTGCCGGCCATCGGCGTCAATCCGCTGCTGGAAATAGCCCTGCGGGTAGAGGAAGCCAACGCCCACGAACGGCAGATCCAGGTCGCTGGCCGTCTTACAGTGGTCGCCCGCCAGGATGCCGAGGCCGCCCGAGTAAATGGGCAGGCTCTCATGCAGCCCGAACTCGGCCGAAAAATAGGCGATCACGTCCTCTCGCCGGTCGCCACAGGTGCGCGCATACCAGGTTTGTCCCGGCTGAGGTTTCATGTAGGCATCGAACGCGGCCATCACCTCCTCATACCGCGCCAGGTAGTCTGCATCTTGCGCGACCGCGTCGAGCCGATGCTGGCTGACCAGCCGCAAGAACTTCACCGGGTTATGGTTCACCCGCTTCCACAATTCGGGATCTACATCGCGATACAAAGCCTGCGCAGCGGGGTGCCAGCTCCACCACAGGTTGTACGCCAGTTCGCCCAGGCGGGAAATCTTCGGGTGGAGCGCCGGGTAAACCGCAACCTGACCCAGGGTCTTCATGATCTTCTCCTTGTTCTTGATAGCACAGCGTGATGTCCTAAAGCAAACGCTGTGTGTCTACGGCCATTTTAGGAGAACTTGCGATGTCTGTCCAATCCGACAGCCAACACCGTCGAACACGCCCATTTTTGGTCCGGCAGAAGGCCGCGCTACGATGTGGTATAATACAAAAAGGTATTGCCACAGAACCACCAAGAAAGAGGCGGTCATGCCCGTGACCCAACAGACGGTCGGGGCCCAAACAAAGCCCGTTTCGGCCCGGCGCTATCTGCTATTCTACAAACCTTACGGCGTCCTTTGCACTTTCACCGACCCAGAAGGCCGTCCTACCCTGGCCGACTACGTCCCTGTGCCCGGGGTATATGCGGCCGGCCGGCTGGACCAGGACAGCGAGGGGTTGCTGCTGCTGACCGACGACGGTGCGCTGGCCCACCGGCTGACCCATCCGCGTTTCAAGCTGCCCAAGACTTATCTCGTACAGGTGGAGCATGTGCCATCGGCCGAGGCGTTAGCGGCGCTCCGGGCCGGGGTACCGGTCAAGGGCGAGCTGCTGGCTGCAGCCGACGTGGAGCTGCTCAGCGCTGAGCCTGACCTGCCCCCGCGCAGCGTCCCCATCCGGTATCGGCCTTCCATACCCACCGCCTGGCTGCGCATCGTCTTGCGCGAGGGCAAAAAACGACAGATCCGTCACATGACCGCTGCCGTCGGCCACCCCACCCTGCGCCTGGTGCGGATCGCCATCGGGCCGCTGAAGCTGGCCGGGTTGCAGCCCGGCCAATGGCGTGAACTCACCGAGGCGGAACTCAACACCCTGAAAGGAGCCCTACAACTTGGAAGAACTGACCATCTGGGAGATTCAGCAACGCATGGCCGCAGGCGAGCTGACCGCCGTGACGCTGGCGACGCGCTATCTGGCCCGCGTCGAGGAGATAGACCGGGCCGGCCCGCGGCTCAACAGCGTGATCGAAATCAACCCCGACGCCCTGGAGATCGCGGACGCGCTGGATCGCGAACGCGCCGAGCGCGGCCCACGCGGCCCGTTGCACGGCGTTCCCGTCCTGATCAAGGACAACATTGACACCGCCGACAGGATGCAAACCACCGCGGGTTCCCTGGCGCTGGTCGGCTCCAGGCCGGCGCAGGATGCCACTGTGGCGGCAAAGCTGCGTGCAGCCGGCGCGGTGATCCTGGGCAAGGCCAACCTCAGCGAGTGGGCCAACTTCCGCTCGACGCACTCCGTGAGCGGGTGGAGCAGCCGGGGCGGACAGACGCGCAATCCCTACGCCCTGGATCGCAACCCGTGCGGTTCCAGCTCCGGCTCGGCTGTGGCCGTGGCGGCAAACCTGTGTGCCGTCGCAGTGGGCACCGAAACCGACGGCTCCATCATCTGCCCGTCGCAGACTTGCGGGATCGTGGGCATCAAGCCCACCCTGGGGCTGGTCAGCCGGGCCGGCATCATCCCCATTGCCCACAGCCAGGACACCGCCGGCCCCATGGCCCGCACCGTGGCCGATGCCGCGCTGCTGCTGGCGGCGCTGGCCGGCCCCGACCCGCGCGATCGGGCGACCATGAACACGTTTTGGACGCAGACGCGCGCGGAGGACGCGGATTTTTCCCGGTTTTTGACCCCGGATGCCTTACGCGGCGCGCGCATCGGTGTGGCCCGGGGATTTTGCGGATTCAACCCACGGGTGGACGCGATCTTCGAGGAGAGCTTGCGCGCGTTGCGCGACCTGGGCGCCGAGTTGGTGGACCCAGCCGACATCGCGACGGCCAAACAACTCGATGCAACCGAGATGGAAGTGCTGCTCTACGAGTTCAAGGCCGACCTGGACGCGTACCTGGGCGGCCTCGGGCCGGAATCGCCGGTGCATTCCCTGGCCGATGTCATCGCGTTCAACGAAGCGCACCGGGACGCGGTCATGCCCACCTTCGGCCAGGAGCTGATGCTGATGGCCCAGGAGAAGGGGCCGCTGACCGACGAGAAATATCTACAGGCGCTGGCGACCAACCATCGGCTGGCGCGGGACGAGGGGATTGACGCCACGGTGCGCGATCATGCGCTGGATGCCATCGTCGCGCCCTCCGGCGGGCCGGCGTGGCTGATTGATCATGTCTGCGGCGACCATCACGGCGGCGGCAGCTCATCCCCTGCAGCGGTCGCCGGCTACCCCAGCGTCACCGTGCCGGCCGGCTATGTCTGGGGCCTGCCGGTGGGCCTTTCGTTCATCGGCCCGGCCTGGAGCGAACCGAAGCTGATCGGCTACGCGTACGCGTTCGAGCAGGCGACACAGGTGCGCCGGCCGCCACAGTACGCGGCAACGGTCAACCCAATCAGGTAACGACAAGGAGGAGCCAAATGTCGTACCATGCTTGCGGTGCGTGCGCCTTTTGCAGCAGGGAGATGCCCCTCGTCAACTCACCGCGCGTGGGGGTCTGCGGCTACGTCGGGCCGGTTGAGCCCCCATACTGATCTCATGCGCCGGCTAAACGATCCGCGTTGGGCCTATTTGCTGGTCAACCTGGCCACGCTGCTGTGGGCCGGGAACATGACTTTGGGACGCGCATTGCAGGGACAGATCGGGCCGTTCACCCTGACCGCAGCGCGCGTAGGGATTGTGGCGCTCCTCTTCCTTTTCCTGATCCACCGCCTGCCGGAAGAGGAACGCCGGCCCGGTCGCGCATGGCCGTGGCTGCTGGGGATGGCGATTACCGGTGTGGCCGGCTTCCCGGTGCTGCTGTATCTCGCCCTGCGCTACACCACGGCCAGCAACGCAGCGCTGATCAACGGCACCGGGCCTTTGATGACCGCGCTGTTGTCGTGCTGGCTGCTCCGCACCCGACTGACGCGGGGCCAGCTCGCCGGGGCGGTCGTCTCGCTTTTCGGCGTGATCCTGGTGATCGGCGGCAGCCCGGGCGCCACGTTGCAGGGGTTTACGCTCAACGTAGGCGACGTGATCGTGGTTGCCAACGTTGCGATGTGGGGATTCTATTCGATCATGAGCCGGATCGTCACCCGCGAACGCTCGGCCCTGTGGGCCACCGCGTTCTCGACCTGGTACGCCGTGCCGCTGCTGTTGCCCGGCGCCTATCTCGAGTGGCAGCAGGCCCCGCCGGTCTGGAGCTGGCGACTGGGGCTGGCGGTGATCTACGTGAGCGTGTTTGCCGCGTTCCTGGCGTTCCTGGCCTGGAACGAGGGGGTCCGTCGCGTCGGCCCGGCGGGCGCCATGGCCTTCTACAACATGTTGCCGGTCTTCGGCACGCTGTTGGCTGCGCTATTCCTGGGCGAGCGGCTGGCGCCGGGGCAACTGCTGGGCGGCATGCTGGTGATCGCAGGCGGGCTGCTGGCCGCGCTGTGGAACAGGACAAAATGACGCTGCGTTCAGGTCGGGAGCGCCGTATAGCCCATTGCACGCACAGCGGCGATGATCTCCGCATCGCCGATCTGAGCCTCATCGAACTCAACGATCATCTGCCCCGTCTTGTAGCTGGCAACGACCTTCTTCACCCCAGGCAGGTCGTCTTCGATCCCCTCGATCCGCATGGCGCAGTTGGCGCAGTGCATGTCACTGACGACGTAGGTCTTCTTGATCACCATTCACCTCCACCGCCCAAGGGGTTCTTGCATTACCCCGTACATTTCGCTAACTGCGTGAGGCCCGCCCCACCCCATCACCCCAGGAACACAATTTGTCCGGTGTACATGCCCATCGAGCAGGTGAATCGCATCACGGTTCCTGGCTTCTGAGGCGGGATCTTCACCGTTACTCGGCCCGTCTCGGGCAACAACTGGTAGTATTTGAGCGCCGGGATCACGAAGTCGCGCGAGCAGGAGTAGGTCTTGTTGGTCACCAGATCCAGGGCAACTTCTTGGTCGGCCGGGGCGTACAACACCTCCGGGAAATAGCCGCTGTTGACCACCCGCAACTCGATCGTCTGGATACCCTCAACGGTAGCCGCCGGCTGCGGCGCAGCACCCCCAGCCGCAGACCGCAGGCTGCGCACGATACTGGCGGACGAAACAGGCGAGCCCAACAGGTTCAGTCCGCTGTCCAACGTCACCAACCCCAGAATCAACACCACGGCCGCCACGAAACGCATGAAGTGTGATTCCAGCCGTTTGCCGATCTGCGTGGCGAGATAGACCACCAGGAAGAAAAGCGGGCTCGTGCCGAGGGTGAAAGCAAACATGAGTGCTGCCCCTGCAGCCGCGCTGCCCGTGCCCAGTGCGGCGGCCATCATGGCCTGGGTCACGCCGCAAGGGATCAATACCGTCAGTGCGCCCAGGAAAAGCGGGGTGAACAGGTCAGTTTCCCGCTTCGCCGTGCGCCGGATGTAGCGAGTGATGAAACGCGGCGGCTCGATGACAAAATAGCGGAAGATCGGGTGGGCGTTGAGCATCCGCAGGGCGTTGCCAACCATGAACACACCGATGGCGATCATCAGGATGGCACGGGAAACCGGCGACAGCGTCAAGAATGAGCCGGCCAGGCCCAGCAGCGCGCCGAGCAGCGTGTAGGCGGCCAGCTTGGCCAGCAAGAACAGCACTATGGGCAGCGCCATATTGGTGCGCGGCCGGAGTGGCGCCCCGGTCTTCTTGACCCTGGTGGACTTGGCCGGTGCCACCAGCAGGTCTCGCTCGATTTGCCGGGCCAGCGACCCGGCCAAGAGCCCGCCCTGCACCGCCAGACAGCTCAATCCGCCGGTGGTTAAACCGCTGATGAAGGCGAGGATGATCGGTTCCATGAGTTAGCGTTTGCCCCCTTCCCAGACGACGAATGGCATGTTCACCACCACCCCTGGCTGGGCGATGGTCACTTCGCCCGCGTCGCGCGCAGCCATGATCTCGGCGGCCGACTTGAGCTCACGCGCCCTGGCCGGGTCAGTCCAGGTCACCACGTTGACATTGCGCAGCGGGGTATAACCGGGGGAGCCGGGCGGATTGTCGAACACGTCGGCCTGGAAGCCGAATGGCCCCCTCCCCTTCAGGCCGTTGTCGAACACGTACACCTGCGCCAGTGCGCTGGCGGGCACCTCGGCCAACGACGGCACATAGATCACCGGCGAAGACATCATATCGGTCAGCAGCTTGGCGACGTCGGGGTCCGATGCCTCGGTATGCACAAATCTACCCAATCCTCACCCGCCGCAGCCGCAGACTGTTGCTCACCACGAACACGCTGCTGAACGCCATGGCAGCCGCGGCCAACATGGGGTTCAGCAGCCCCAACGCGGCGGCCGGGATCAGCAGCACGTTGTAAAAGAACGCCCAGAACAGATTTTGCTTGATGGTGCGCAGCGTCTTGCGCGAGAGCGCAATGGCCCGCACGACCCCGCGCAGGTCACCGCTGATCAGCGTCACCGGCGCGGCCGCCATTGCGACATCCGTCCCCGTGCCGATCGCGATCCCCACATCTGCCTGCGCCAACGCCGGAGCGTCGTTCACGCCGTCACCGACCATGGCGACGATAGCTGATGGCCGATGGCTGATGGTTGTTGGCTGATGGCCGATGGCCGATGGTTTTCTGCTATCCGCCATCTGCCATCTGTCATCCGCCATCTGCCATCTGTCATCCGCCATCTGCCATCTGCCATCCGCCATCTGCCATCTGCCATCCGCCATCTGCCATCTGCCATCCGCCATCTGCCATCTGCCATCCGCCATCTGCCATCTGCTATCCGCCATCTGCAACGCCTTCACCTGCGCCGCCTTCTCCCCCGGCAGCACCTCGGCCAGCACGGTGTCTATTCCGACCTGCCGCGCGATGGCCTCTGCAGTGCGGCGATTGTCGCCGGTGATCATGACGACGCGCAGGCCCATGCGGCGGAGCTCGGCGACGGCTTCGGCCGAGCCTTCTTTCACCGTGTCGGCCACGGCGATGACACCGCGCACTGCGCCGTCCACTGCGACCAGCATTGCGGTCTTGGCCTCGCTTTCCAGGCGCTCGGCCGCAGCTTCCAGGCCGTTGAGGGCGTAGCCGCGAGCCGCCATCAGGCGCAGGTTGCCCACCGCAACGCGATGACCGTCTACCTCGGCTTCCACGCCGTGCCCTGCCTCGGCCCGGAACCTTTGTGGCTCGGCCAGGAGCAGGCCACGGCGCGTGGCCTCGGCCCAGATCGCCTCGCCCAAGGGGTGCTCGCTGCCCCGTTCTACCGACGCGGCCAGGCGCAGCAACTCGTCCGCCGAGAAACCACTGGCCGTCGCAGCTTGGTGCGCAGCCTCCCTTTGGGACTGCGGGCCGTGGCAAGCCCCGGCGTCCACCTCCATGTTGGACGTCGCAGCTTGCTGCGTCTCCGGGGCAAGCCCCGGCGTCCGGGCATCAGGGGCGGACGTCGCAGCTTGGTGCGCAGCCTCCCTTTGGGACTGCGGGCCGTGGCGAGCCCCGGCGTCCACCCCCACGGCGGCCGTCGCAGCTTGCTGTGTCTCCAGGGCAGGCCCTGGCGTCCGGGCGTAAGGGTCGCCCACCACGATATCGGTCACGGCCGGCTGGCCGCGGGTAATGGTCCCGGTCTTGTCCAGCACCACCACGTTCACCCGGCCGGCGCGCTCCAGCGCTTCAGAGGTACGAAACAGGATGCCCAGTTCGGCCCCTTTGCCTGTGCCCACCATGATGGCCGTAGGTGTCGCCAGGCCCATGGCACATGGGCACGCGACGACCAGCACCGCCACTGCGTTAACCAGGGCTCGCGTGAACGCGTTGATGTCGGCGTTGACCGGCAGCGGCGGGCCGAAGAAGTACCACCCTACAAAGGTGAGCGCAGCGACGCCGATCACCGCTGGCACGAACACGGCCGAAACCTGATCCACCAACCGCTGGATGGGCGCCTTGCTGCCCTGGGCTTCTTCCACCAGCCGGATGATCTGGCTGAGCGCCGTTTCCTTGCCGACTTTGGTCGCCTCGAATTTCAGCAAGCCCAGCTTGTTCAGCGTTGCGCCGATGACCGGATCGCCCGGCCCCTTTTCCACCGGCAGCGATTCGCCGGTGAGCATGGACTCGTCCACGGTCGAACGGCCCTCGACCACCACCCCATCCACCGGGATCTTCTCGCCCGGTCGTACCAGCACCAGGTCGCCGACTCGAACGTCGTCGGCCGGGACTTCCAATTCCTGCCCGTCCCGGATCACCCGGGCGGTCTTGGCCCGCAGCCCCATCAGCTTCTTGATGGCCTCGCTGGTGCGCCCCTTGGCCCGCGCTTCCAGGAACTTGCCCAACTTGATCAGGGTGATGATCACCGCCGCGGTCTCAAAGTAGACGTGGCCGTCCAGCCAGCCGAAGGTGATGGGCAGGCTGTAGAAGTACGCAGCCGACGTGCCCAACGCGATCAGCACGTCCATGTTGGCCGACCGGTTGCGCAGCGCCTTGAACGCGCCGACGTAGTACTGCCAGCCCACGTAGAACTGCACCGGGGTCGCCAGCCCCAGCAGCAGCCAGTTGAACCACGGCCGCGCCTCGCGCATCCCGCTCATGTGCGGAGCGGCGTTAGGGTCGTAGATGAACGCCGGCAGCAAGCCGAGGTCTTTGCCCATAGACAGCAGAAACAGCGGCACGGTGAAGATCAGGCCGATGATCAGCAACCGGCGTTGCGTGGCGATTTCCCGCTGCCGCGCAATCGCTTCTGCGTCCTCGACATCGCCGCCCAGCTCCAACGCCTCGAAGCCGGCCGCGGCCACCGCGCGGCGGATCTCCGCCTGGCTGACGATCGTAGGCACATACCTGACGCGCGCCTTCTCGGCCGCGTAGTTCACCTGCGCCTCCAGCACGCCTTCCAGCTTGCGCAGCGCGTTCTCCAGCCGCCGCGCATCGTTATCGTCTGCCAGCCGCTTGATGACCAGGTCGGCCTCGCCGGTGGCGACGCCGTAGCCCGCGCGTTCGACGCGCGCGATGAGGTCGGCCAGGCCGAGCTTACGGGGATCGAAGTCCACCGTGGCGCGCTCAGAGGACAGGTTGACCACCGCAGCCTGTACGCCGTCCAGCTTTTTCAGGTTGCGCTCCACCGTCGCCACACAGTTCGCGCACGTCATGCCGGTGATGGGAAGGGTGAGTTGTTTGGGTTCTGTCATGTGTTCATCATCCTGCCCGGCGGTTGAAACCGGTCGCAAACATCATCTTGCCCGGCGGTTGAAACCGCAGCTACCACTGCGAAGTCGGCCTACGCCGACTGACTCCAGTCCACGCAGGTGGACTTCGCAACGGTAGCCGTGACTTCCAGTCGCCAGGCCACTTCCAGCATCGTCCCGCTAACCTCCAGTCCACGCAGGTGGACTTCGCAACGGTAGCCCGGCGGTTGAAACCGCAGCTACCACTGCGAAGTCGGCCTACGCCGACTAACTCCAGTCCACGCAGGTGGACTTCGCAACGGTAGCCGTGACTTCCAGTCGCCAGGCCACTTCCAGCATCGTCCCGCTAACCTCCAGTCCACGCAGGTGGACTTCGCAACGGTAGCCCGGCGGTTGAAACCGCAGCTACCACTGCGAAGTCGGCCTACGCCGACTGACTCCAGTCCACGCAGGTGGACTTCGCAACGGTAGCCGTGACTTCCAGTCGCCAGGCCACTTCAAACCTTCGTGGACATCTCAAAAACTTCGGCGATCTCCTTCAGCACGCGCTCGCGCTCCTGCTCGCTGTCTCCCCGGATGGCGGTAATGACACACGAATTCAGGTGATCTTCCAGGATCTCCACGCTCACCTTGCCCAGCGCAGCCTCCACCGCCTGGATCTGGCGGATCACGTCAATGCAGTAGGCATCGTTTTCCACCATGCGGATGATGCCGCGCAGATGGCCTTCGATGGTCTTGAGACGGTTCAAAACTTTGTCGGTGTGCATGATTGCGGATCCTTCCCCGGAGGTCAGCGTGCCCATCGCACCCCCTCCCACCCGGGAGGGGGTGGCACGATGATATACGATTCTGTCGGGGCCGTCAAGTTCGCGCTGGATGCGATTCTGTGCTATAGTGATATAACTATCGTATCCGGAATCGAGGCTTTAGCCCGGTCGTTCTCATCATTGCAGACGACCGGATGATCCTGAAAGAAGCTCGCCCAGCCTTGACTTCAGATCGTCAGAAGGACACACGATGCACACCCTCACCCCTGCGCTCGCAATCCGCTTCGCCGACATGGCGCTGCGCTGCATCGGCCGCGAGTACCCGTACCAGCCCGGTCACGTCATCACCGGGCCAGACGACATCGCGACCCCGCGGGCGCTGCACCCGGCGTTCTACGGCTGCTTCGACTGGCACTCGGCCGTCCACGACCACTGGCTGCTCGTGCGGTTGCTGCGCCATTACGCTGAAAAACTGGACGCCGGGGCTTGCCCCGGAACGCAGCAAGTCACGCAGCAAGTTGCAACGTCCGCTACTAATACCTGGACGCCGGGGCTTGCCCCGGAAACGCAGCAAGCTGCGACGTCCGCTACTAACACCCGGACGCCGGGGCTTGCCCCGGAAACGCAGCAAGCTGCGACGTCCGGCAGCATTGAGGCCGCAATTCACGCCGCCCTAGGCGCCAACCTGACCGAGGCGAACCTGGCCGCGGAGGCCGCCTACTTCAAGTCGCCGGCCCATCGCGGCTTCGAGCGGACCTACGGCTGGGCCTGGCTGCTGAAACTGGCCGAAGAGCTGCACGGCTGGGACGACCCGGACGGCCAGCGCTGGTCGGCCGCGCTGGCACCGCTGGTTGATGTGATCGTGGCGCGCTACCTGGATTTCCTGCCGAAGCAGACCTACCCCATCCGCGTCGGCACGCATCCCAACACCGCCTTCGGCCTGGCGTTCGCGCTGGACTACGCGCGCGCAACGGGACACGACGCCCTGGAAGACCTGGTGATACGGCGCAGCCTGGACTACTACGCCGCCGACTGCGACTGTCCCGCAAATTGGGAGCCGGGCGGCAATGACTTCTTCTCACCGTGTCTGGTCGAAGCCGACCTCATGCGCCGCGTGCTGCGGCCGGACGAGTTCCCCGCCTGGCTGGCGCGCTTCCTGCCCGGCCTGGCTGTGGGGAAACCGGCGGGCCTGCTGACCCCGGCAACCGTCACCGACCGGAGCGACGGTCAGTTGGCGCACCTGGATGGCCTGAACCTGAGCCGGGCCTGGCACATGGCCGCCATCGCTGCTGCCCTACCGACCGATGATCCGCGACGCGCCGTGCTGGCCGGTTCGGCGGCGCGGCATCTGGACGCGGGGCTGATCGGCGTCGCCGGCGGCGATTACATGGGCGAGCACTGGCTGGCGACGTTCGCGCTGTGCGCGCTGGATGCACTGAAGAGGAGAACACAATGACCAAACCGAAAGTCTTCGTAACCCGCATCATCCCCGACGCCGGGCTGAAGTTGGTGCAAGCAGCCTGCGACGTAGACTTGTGGACCGACGAGCTGCCGCCGCCCCGAGAGGTTTTGCTCACCCGCGTGCGCGGCGTGCAAGGCCTGCTGTGCCTGCTCACGGACCGGATTGACGGGGAGGTGATGGACGCGGCCGGGCCGGACCTGAAGGTTATCAGCAACCACGCAGTGGGATACGACAACATTGACGTGCCGGCCGCCACTGCGCGCGGCATCCCCGTGGGCAACACGCCCGGCATCCTCACCGACGCCACAGCCGACTTTGCTTTTGCGCTGCTGCTGGCCGCTGCGCGCCGCGTGACCGAGGGAGAGCGCTACGTGCGCGCCGGCCGGTGGAAGACCTGGGGCCCGTCGCTGCTGTTGGGACAAGACGTATACGGCGCCACACTGGGGTTGATCGGTTTCGGGCGCATCGGCCAGGCGGTGGCGCGCCGCGCAGCCGGCTTCGCCATGCGCGTCCTGTATCACGACCCCTCGCAGCCGAAGCCGCCGCCCGGCCTGGACGCTACTCCTGTGGACCTGCAAACGTTGCTACAGGAGTCCGACTTCGTATCGCTCCATGTGCCCCTCACCCCGCAGACCAGGGGGCTCATCAACCGGGATGCCCTGGCGCTCATGAAGCCGACCGCAGTCCTCGTCAACACTGCGCGGGGCCCTGTCGTGGATCAAGCCGCGTTGTATGAGGCACTTCGAGAACGCCGCATCTTTGCGGCCGCGCTGGACGTCACCGACCCGGAGCCGATCCCTATGGACAGCCCGTTGCTGACCCTGGACAACTGCCTGATCGTGCCGCACATCGCGAGCGCCAGCGTGACCACGCGAAACATGATGGCACAAATGGCGGCGGAGAACCTGCTGGCCGGCCTGCGCGGAGAACGGCTGCCCAATTGCGTCAACCCAGAGGTCTATGGGCAAGAGCCGTGAGGTGATTTTCGAGAGTTGACAAGCTGCGGAACCTGTGGTAAAGTCTCGGCCATCTCAGCAGAGAGCGAATATGATGACTTTCAACACCGGCCTGGTCCTTATCGCGATTAGCGAGCTCCTTGTTATCAAGGAGCTAATCCCGCGTGGGAGGACCGCCTAGGCCGGGCCTGGAACGATCTAAGACCTGCACCTTGAAGAGGGCCTCCCACACCAGGGAGGCCCTCTCTTTTTAGACCCCGGCCCGTTGATCAACACAGATCACATCCTGCCAGGCGGGCCGGCCCACGTGCCAGCGATGGCATGAACAGGCAAAGACGCCCTGTCGGGAGGACAAAGCACAGTCCTTCCGACAGGGCGTTTCTGTTTCTCAAACATACCCGAACAGGGGAGGAAACGAGCATGAAACGTACAGGCGCACAGATTGTCTGGGAGAGTCTCCTGCGGGAGGGGGTAGAGGTCGTCTTCGGTTACCCCGGCGGCGCGATCATGCCTGTCTACGACGCGTTGCTGGACTATCCGATCCACCACGTGCTGGTGCGACACGAGGAAAACGCGGCCTTTGCGGCCGGCGGCTATGCGCGAGCCAGCGGCAAGGTGGGGGTCTGCATGGCGACCTCTGGGCCGGGCGCGACCAACCTGGTGACCGGCCTGGCCGATGCGATGCTCGACTCGGTGCCGGTGGTGGCCATCACCGGCCAGGTGGCGTCCGCCTTCGTGGGCACGGACGCGTTCCAGGAGACCGATGTGACCGGCGTGACGCTCCCGGTCACGAAGCACAACTACCTGGTGAAAGACGTCCGGGAGCTGCCCCGAGTCATGAAAGAGGCGTTCCATATCGCCCGCAGCGGCCGGCCCGGGCCGGTGCTGATAGATATCTGCAAGGACGTCCAGTTCGCAAGCACCGACTTCGACTACGACGCCATCAGAATCCGGCTCCCGGGGTATCAGCCCCGGCTGAAGGCCACTGCAAATGAGATCGAACAGGCTGCAGCCTACATCAACAGCGCCCAACGACCGGTAATCCTGGCCGGGCACGGTATCATCCTGGCCGGCGCGCACGACGAGCTGCGCCAACTGGCCGAGCAGGGCAACATCCCGATTTCCACCACCCTGCTAGGCATCGGCTGTATCCCCGAGACCCATCCCCTCAACCTCCGCATGATGGGCATGCACGGCGAGGCCTGGGCGAACAACGCCATCCAGGCCGCCGACTTGTTGATCGCGCTGGGCATGCGTTTCGACGATCGGGTGACGGGCAACCTCAGCTCCTACGCCAAGAACGCCGCCGTGATCCACGTGGACATTGACCCGGCCGAGATCAACAAGAACGTGCTGGCCGATGTGGGAATCGTGGGGGACGTGAAGCAGGTGCTGAGGCAACTGCTCCCCCTGGTGGAGCGACGGGAAAGATCGGAATGGTTCGCCCAAATCGAAGCCTGGAAACAAGAAGCGCGGGCCAGGGACATCTTGACCCAGGACAACGGCACGCTCCACGTCCCCTTCGTCCTGCAGGAGCTCCAACGCCAGACCGGCCCGCACGTCACCGTGGTGACCGATGTGGGACAACACCAGATGTGGGTTGCGCAGTACTTCCGCACCGTGCGCAAGAACGGCCTGCTGACTTCGGGCGGCCTGGGAGCCATGGGCTTTGGCATACCTGCCGCGTTGGGCGCCAGCTTCGCACGGCCCGATGAGGAAATCTGGGCCGTCGTGGGCGATGGCGGTTTCCAGATGGCCATGCCCGAACTGGCCACCGTGGTGCAGGAACGCAGGCCGATCAAGATCGCGGTGATGCGCAACGGTTATCTGGGGATGGTGCGACAATGGCAAGAGCTGATCCATAACCACCGCTATTCCGAGGTGAACATCTCATGCCCCGATCTGCTAAAGCTGGCCTCTGCGTTCGGCATCATGGCCATGCGCGCGCAAACCAAAGCAGAGGTGGCGGAGGTCATCGCCGAGGCGCGTTCCCACCCGGGCCCGGTGTTGTTGGATTTCGTCGTCGAACAGGAAGTCAACGTCTACCCGATGGTGACCCCCGGCAAGGCGTTGAACGAGATGCTGCGCCGTCCGGTGAACCAACGGGTGGATGCTTAGAAAGGAACACAACCATGACTCTCGTAGATCGCTCCAACGGCAACGGCAGAAAATCAACCCATGTCTTAATGGCGCTGGTGGAAAACAAGCCGGGCGTGCTGACACGCGTGGCCAGCCTCTTCCGCCGCCGCGGTTTCAACATCGAGAGCCTGACCGTGGGACACACCGACGATCCCAACATCTCACGGATGACCATTGTGGTGGACACCAGCAAGACCAACGCCATCATGGTGGCCAACAACCTCTTCAAGCTGGTCAATGTGATTGACGTCCAGGACATCACCCATGAACCGGCGGTGATGCGCGACCTGGCGTTGATCAAGGTGCGCGCCGACGCGCAAACCCTCTTCCAGATCAACCAGATGGTGGACATCTACAAAGCCAAGGTCGTAGACATCTGCCCGGAATCGGTCATCATCGAGGTCACCGGCCCCGAGGCGAAGATAGACTCTATGGTGGAGATGCTGGAACCTTACGGCATCCTGGAGATGGTCCGCACAGGTCTGGTGGCGATGGTGCGGGGTTCCGGCTATTTCACGGGCCTGCCACCGGTTGACGAGAACGGGGAAGGGGAGCAGGCGGCAGTTTACGCGAGTAAATGACCAGAATCCGGAATCGAGGCATCAGCCGGTTTCGCCGGACATGGCGAGTGACCGGCTAAAGCCTCCAATCCAGAAGATATCTTATCAGGAGCTCATCTCACTATGGCAAACATCTACTACGATCAAGACGCCGACCTGGGTCGGCTCGCCGGCAAGACTGTCGCTATCATCGGTTTCGGCAGCCAGGGGCACGCACACGCACTGAACCTGCACGATTCGGGCGTGGATGTGGTGGTCGGGCTTTATCCCGGCAGCAAATCGTGGGCCAAAGCGGAGGCGGCCGGCCTGCGCGTCATGCCTGTGGCAGAGGCTGCGCAGGCCGGTGACTTCGTGATGATCTTGACCCCCGACGTGGGACAGGCACAGCTCTACCGCGAGCACATTGCGTCGGCCATGACTGCGGGCAAGACGTTGATGTTCGCGCACGGCTTCAGCATCCGCTTCGGCCAGGTGGTGCCACCGGCCGATGTGGACGTGAGCATGATCGCGCCCAAGGGGCCGGGGCATCGGGTGCGTGAGACTTACCTGGCCGGCCAGGGGGTGCCCGCCCTGCTGGCCGTTTACCAGGATCCCAGCGGCAACGCAAAGGCCAACGCGTTGGCATATGCCGCGGCCTTGGGCGCCACGCGCGCCGGGGTGATCGAGACCACTTTCGCCGAGGAAACCGAAACCGATTTGTTCGGCGAACAGGCCGTGCTGTGCGGCGGCGTCAGCGCCCTGGTCGAGGCCGGCTTCAACACCCTGGTCGAGGCCGGCTACCAGCCCGAGATCGCCTATTTCGAGTGCCTCCACGAGCTCAAACTGATCGTGGACTTGATGTACCAGGGCGGCCTCAGCTACATGCGCTACAGCGTCAGTGACACCGCCGAGCACGGAGATTACACTGCCGGCCCCAAGATCATCACCGAGCAGACCCGCGCGGCCATGCGCCAGATCCTGGCCGATATTCGCAGCGGCGCGTATGCCGAGGAATGGATCGAGGAGAACGCCAAGGGCCGGCCCAACTTCAACCGCTGGCGCCAGGAGGGCACCACATCGCAGCTCGAACAGGTGGGCCGCGAACTGCGCCGCATGATGCCGTGGCTGAACCCGAAGGAAGTGCAGCCGGGACAAGGAGGGGCGTAGTGGACAACACCGACGTCGTTCGCATCTTCGATACCACGCTGCGCGACGGGGAGCAATCGCCGGGCGCAACGTTGAACATTGATGAGAAGCTGGAGATCGCACGGCAACTGGCCCGGCTGGGGGTGGATGTCATCGAGGCCGGTTTTCCCATCGCCTCACCGGGCGACTTCGAGGCCGTGCGCCAGGTGGCTCGGGATACCGGCCGGCTGGAGAATGCACCCATCATCGCCGGGCTGGCGCGGGCCAACAAGGCCGACATTGACCGGGCCTGGGAGGCAGTGCGCGAGGCCCGGCGGCCACGCATCCACACCTTCCTGGCCACTTCTGACATCCACCTGGAGCACAAACTCAAGATCAGCCGCGAGGAATGCGTCCGCCGGGTGGCCGAGATGGTCGCCTACGCCCGCAGCCTGTGCGAGGATGTTGAGTTCTCGCCCGAGGACGCGGGCCGCTCCGACCCGGAGTTCCTCTACCAGGTGTTGGAGGTGGCCATCAAGGCCGGCGCGACTACCCTCAACATCCCCGACACCGTCGGTTACACCACGCCGGCCGAGTTCGGCGCGCTCATTGCGGGCATCCGCGAACATGTGCCCGGCGCAAAAGACGTGATCATCTCCGCCCACTGCCACAACGACCTGGGCCTGGCAACCGCCAACACCCTGGCCGCCATCCAAAACGGCGCGCGGCAGGTGGAGGTCACGATCAACGGCATCGGAGAACGGGCCGGCAACACCGCGCTGGAAGAAGTGGTAATGGCGCTACATACCCGGCCCACGGTGTACGGCGTGCGCACCAACATTGACACCACCCAGATCATGCGCACCAGTCGGCTGGTGAGCGCGTATACCGGCATGGTGGTACAGCCCAACAAAGCCATCGTGGGCGCAAACGCGTTCAGCCACGAAGCCGGCATCCACCAGGACGGGGTGCTGAAAAACCCGTTGACCTATGAGATCATGCGTCCGGAGACGGTGGGGCTGACCGAAAGCAAGCTGGTGTTGGGCAAGCACAGCGGCCGCCACGCGTTCCAAACCAAAGTGGCCGAGCTGGGCTTTGCGCTAAACGGCGAAGAACTGAACCGGGTCTTCGAACGTTTCAAGGAGCTGTGCGACAAGAAGAAGGTGGTGGCCGACGCCGACATCGAAGCGATCATCAACGATGAGATCTACCAGCCGATGGAGTTGTGGCGGCTGGAGCACGTGCAGGTCTCATGCGGCAGCGGGCTGCGGCCCACGGCCACCGTTCGCCTGCGCGGCCCCGACGGCGTCGTGCGCGAGGACGCCGCGATCGGCACGGGGCCCGTGGATGCGGTTTACAGGGCCATCAATCGGATCACCCAGGTGCCCAACGAGCTGACCGAGTTCAGCATCAAGGCGGTGACCGAAGGCATAGACGCAGTGGGCGAGGTCACCATCCGCATCGAACCCACTGCGGCAGGCAGCAACGGCCACAACGGCCACAACGAAGGCTACTTGACCCAGACCGGCCATCGGGTGCGCACCTATAGCGGCCACGGCGCGGACACCGACATCATCGTTGCCAGCGCGAAGGCATACATGAGCGCGTTGAACAAACTGCTGACGGTGATGAAGGCGAAAGCGTGAGGGGAGCAATTATGCCCAAGACACTTTTCGACAAGATCTGGGACAGTCACGTTGTCGCGCAGGAGCCCGGGAGTCCGGCGATCCTGTACATTGACCTGCACCTGGTGCACGAGGTGACGTCGCCCCAGGCGTTCCAGACGTTGCGCGAGCGGGGCTTGACGGTACGCCGGCCCGAAAAAACGATCGCCACGGTGGATCACAGCATTCCCACCCATGATCGGAGCTTGCCGATCCGCGACGCGCTGGCGGCCAGGCAGATCGCTCAATTGGCGACGAACTGCCGGGACTTCGGGATTCCCCTGTGCGACCCGGCCAGCGGACGCCAGGGCATCGTCCACGTTATCGGGCCGGAGCTGGGGCTCACCCAGCCGGGCATGACCATCGTCTGCGGCGACAGCCACACAGCCACGCACGGCGCCTTCGGCGCGCTGGCCTTCGGCATCGGCACCAGCGAAGTGGCCCACGTGTTGGCCACCCAGTGCCTGCTCCAGGCCCGGCCCAAGACCTTTCGTGTGCGCGTCACCGGCCGGCTGCAGGCGGGCGTCACCGCCAAGGACATCATCCTGGCTGTCATCGCCAAGATCGGCGTGGGCGGCGGCACCGGCCATGTGTTCGAATACACCGGCTCTGCCATCCGGGCGCTTTCCATGGAAGAACGGATGACGGTCTGCAACATGAGCATCGAGGCCGGCGCGCGGGCCGGACTGATCGCGCCCGATGATACCACCTTCGAATACCTGGCCGGACGGCCCTTCGCGCCCAAAGGAGCGGCCTGGGATGCAGCGGTGGCCCGCTGGCGCACCCTGCCCAGCGACCCGGGCGCCACCTGGGACCAAACCGTCACCATTGACGCCGACCTGCTGGAGCCCATGATCACCTTCGGCACCAATCCGGGCATGGCGGTCCCCGTCACCGGCCGCGTGCCCGATCCTGCGGCGAATCGTAACGGCAATAGCAAAGCAGTGGAAAAGGCACTGGCCTACATGGGCCTGCGCCCCGGCCAGCCTCTGTTGGGCCAGCCCATTGACGTGGTCTTCATCGGCAGTTGCACCAACGGCCGCCTGACCGACCTGCGTCAAGCCGCCGGCATCTTGAAAGGGCGCAAAGTCCACCCCGGTGTGCGGGTCCTGGTCGTGCCCGGATCGCAACAGGTGAAAGCCGAAGCCGAGGCCGAAAGGCTCGACGTGGTTTTCAAGGAGGCGGGTTGCGAGTGGCGAGAACCCGGCTGCAGCATGTGCATCGCTATGAACGGCGACCAGCTCGCGCCCGGCCAGTATGCCGTCAGCACCAGCAACCGCAACTTCGAGGGCCGACAGGGCCCCGGCGGCCGCACCTTCCTGGCCAGCCCTCTGACCGCTGCGGCCTCGGCGATCACAGGCTACGTGACCGACCCGAGGACGCTGATGTGACGTGGTGATTAGTGCGTACTGCGTACTGCGTACTGCCTACGCAATACGCAATACGCAGTACGCAGTACGTAGCACTCAGTACGCAGTACGAACGGAAGGAACGATGGACCCATTCACTTCTCTGACATCCCGTCTGGTTGTCCTGCCCATGGACAACATTGATACCGATCAGATTATCCCGGCGCGCTTCCTCAAGACCACCGACAAGGCCGGTCTGGGCGATAATCTGTTCGCGGACTGGCGGTACAATGCGGCCGGCAATCCCAGGCCCGATTTTCCCCTCAATCGGCCGGAGGCACAGGACTGCCAGGTGCTGCTGGTCGGTGACAACTTCGGTTGCGGCAGCTCGCGCGAGCATGCGCCGTGGGCTCTGCTGGGCTTCGGATTCCGCAGCGTGATCAGCACCTCGTTCGCCGACATATTCCGCAACAACGCGCTCAAGAACGGCTTGCTGCCGGTGGCGGTGGATGGCACCACGCATCGCAGGCTGCGCGAGCTGGTGGCCTCCGACCCCACAGCTCAAGTGACCATTGACCTGGCGTCTCGCACCCTGACCCTGCCCGATGGCACGACGGCCACCTTTCCTATTGACCCCTTTGCGCAGGCCTGCCTGTTGCAAGGGGTGGACGAACTGGGATATCTGCTTGCGCGCCAGCCCCAAATCGCTGCCTATGAGCAGTCCCATCTGGCGCCTGTGAATACTCTGGAACCGAGAGGCTAACATGTACAACAACGACTCCCATCTGGCAGACCTCTGGGCTGCCATGACCGACCACTACAACCGGGGCCCGGAACCGGTCGTCGCCGAGCCGTCCAACCGTTGGGCCGAACCTCCTCTGCCGGAAGCGGAAGACCCGTTCGATATCTGCTACAACGAATGTTACAACGAATGTGACAACGAATGTAACAACGAATGAATATAACAACGAATGCTACAACGAATGTAACAACGAATGCTACAACGAATGTAACAACGAATGAATATAACAACGAATGCTACAACGAATACGACGAATGAGGAGGTGGCGGGGGCTATGTTTATCTACGACACGACGCTGCGCGATGGCGCCCAGGGAGAGGGGATTACCTTCTCGCTGGAGGATAAGCTGAAGATCGCCCGCCGCCTGGACGAGATGGGCATCCATTTCATCGAGGGGGGCTGGCCGGGATCGAACGCCAAGGACATGGCGTTTTTTCAACGGATCCGGGCAGAACCCCTGAAACAAGCACAGGTGGCGGCATTCGGCGCGACCCGTCGGGCGGGAACAACCTGCGAAGCCGATCCGCAAATCAAGATGCTGTTGGATGCGGACACCCCTGTCGTCACGCTGGTGGGCAAGAGCTGGGACCTGCATGTCCACCATGTGCTGGAGACCACGCTGGAAGAAAACCTGGCGATGATCGCCGATAGCGTCCGTTACTTTGTCGCGCAGGGGCGCCGCGTCTTCTACGACGCCGAGCACTACTTCGACGGGTTCAAGGCAAATCGGGAGTACGCGCTGGCTTGCGTAACGGCCGCCCAGGCTGCGGGTGCTGAGGTGATCGTCCTCTGCGATACCAACGGCGGATCGTTGCCGTGGGAAGTGGAGGAAATCGTGCGGGCAACGCGCGCAGCCCTGGACGCCGCAGCTTGCTGCGGCCAGGCCCCAGCTCCGGGGCAAGCCCCGGCGTCCACCATGAGCGGGGACGCCGCAGCTTGCTGCGGCCAGGCCCCAGCTCCGGGGCAAGCCCCGGCGTCCACCCGTGTGGGACAGATCCGCCCCGCCGCCCTGGGCATCCACACCCACGACGACAGCGGCCTGGCAGTGGCCAACGCGCTGGCCGCCGTGCGCGCGGGCTGCACACAAGTGCAGGGCACCATCAACGGCATCGGCGAGCGCGTGGGCAACTGCAACCTGTGCACCATCATCCCCGACCTGCAGCTCAAGCTGGGCGTGCGTTGCCTGGAGGACGCGCAACTCCGCCGCCTGACCGAGCTCTCGCGCTTCGTCGCCGAAACGGCCAACATGGCCCACAATTCCCGGCTGCCGTTCGTGGGCGCGAGCGCGTTTGCGCACAAAGGCGGCATCCACGTGGCAGCCATCCTGAAGGTGGAGCAGAGCTACCAGCACATTGACCCCTCCCTGGTGGGCAACCGGAAACGCGTGCTGGTCAGCGAGCTCTCCGGTCGGGGCAACCTGATCTACAAAGCGCAGGAATACGGCCTGGATGCCAGCAAAGACGAGGTGCAGCAGGTGCTGGCTCAGGTCAAAGAGCTGGAGAGCCGCGGCTTCTACTTCGAGGGCGCCGAGGCATCGGTGGCGTTGATGCTGCAGCGCCTGAAGCCGGGTTACCGACGGCCCTTCGAACTGATTGACTTCATGGTGGTGGTGGAACACCGGCAGGGCCGCGGCATGTTCGCCGAAGCCAGCATCAAGATCCGGGTGGGTGACGAAATCGTACACACCGCAGCCGAGGGCAACGGCCCCGTCAACGCGCTGGACAAGGCGCTGCGCAAGGCGTTGCTGCCGTACTATCCGCAACTTTCCGACGTGCAGCTTGCAGATTACAAGGTGCGCATCCTGGACGGCGAAGCTGCCACCGGCGCTACCACGCGGGTGATCATTGATACGCGCAACCACAAGAACTCCTGGAGCACCGTCGGCTGCTCGACCAACATCATCGAGTCTTCGTGGCAGGCGCTGGCGGACAGCATGGAGTACGCGCTGATGAATTCATGAAGGGGATCCTCATGCGGGCAACAATCACCCTCCTCCCCGGCGACGGCATCGGCCCCGAGGTTGTAGCCGAGGGGGTCAAAGTCCTGAAGGCCGTGGCTGCCAGTTTTGGCCACACCTTCGAGTTCACCGAAGCACTGATCGGCGGCATTGCTATTGATGAAACCGGGAACCCGCTGCCCGACGAGACGCTGGCCGCCTGCCGGGCCAGCGATGCCGTGTTGTTGGGCGCGGTCGGCGGGCCGAAGTGGAGCGACCCGCGCGCACCTGTGCGCCCTGAACAAGGCCTGTTGGCCATCCGCGCCGGCCTGGGCCTGTTTGCAAATCTTCGGCCGGTGAAGGTCTACCCGGCGTTGAGCCCTGCGTCCACCCTGAAAACGGAAGTGATAAACGGGGTAGACCTGCTCATCCTGCGCGAGCTCACAGGCGGCCTCTACTTCGGCAAACCACAGGGCCAAAGCGGCGAACGTCCCAACCGTTCGGCCGTTGATACCCTGGCGTACAGCGAGATGGAGATCGAGCGGCTGATGCGCCTGGCGTTCGAGCTGGCGCGCGGCCGGCGCAAAAAGGTCACTTCGGTGGACAAAGCCAACGTGCTGGCATCCTCCCGGCTATGGCGCACGGTGGCGCACGAGGTCGCGGCCGACTACCCCGATGTCGTGCTGGAGGACATGCTGGTGGACGCCTGCGCCATGCATCTGATCCGGCGTCCGTCCGACTTCGACGTCATCGCCACCGAGAACATGTTCGGCGACATCCTTTCCGACGAGGCCTCGATGCTGGCCGGGAGCATGGGCATGTTGCCTTCCGCATCGTTGGGCCACCTTACCCCCCAGCCCCCTTCCCTCGTAGGGAAGGGGGCGCCCACCCCTCTCCTCTCAGGAGAGGGGCAGGGGGTGAGGTCCACCCTCCCAGAAGAGGAGCCGGGGGTGAGGTCCACCCTCTCAGGAGAGGGGCAGGGGGTGAGGTCCACCCTCCCAGGAGAGGGCCCGGGGGTGAGGTCCACCCTCCCAGAAGAGGAGCCGGGGGTGAGGTCCCCCCTCTCAGCACAGGGGGCGGGGCTGCGGTTCGGCCTCTACGAGCCCATCCACGGCAGCGCGCCCGACATCGCCGGGCAGGGCGTTGCCAACCCGCTGGCAACGATCCTGAGCTGCGCCATGCTCCTGCGTTGGTCCCTGGGACTCGCCGCAGAAGCCGACGCCGTAGAAGCAGCGGTAGATGCCACCCTGGCCGCCGGCTACCGCTGCCGCGACATCGCCACGCCCGGCTGCAAGCTGGTGGGCACGGAGGCGATGGGGGATGAGGTCGTCTCCCGCATCGGGCCTTCCATGCCCTCCTGATCCGGCAGGTTCTTCAGCAATCTTTGGGAGCAGAGACATTATGTCAACAGATATTTCTCTCCGTCCTATGCGCTCCGACATGGTCAAGCGCGGCTTTGAACGCGCGCCCCACCGCGCCCTGCTGCGCGCCACCGGAGTGATCCAGAGCCAGGACGACTGGAACAAACCGTTCATTGCCATCGCGAACTCCTACACCGACATCATCCCCGGCCACGTGCACCTGCAGGGCTTCGGCGAGATCGTGCGCCAGGCCGTGCGCGAAGCCGGCGGGGTGCCCTTCATGTTTCACACCATCGGCGTGGACGACGGCATCGCGATGGGCCACGTGGGCATGAAATACAGCCTGGCCAGCCGCGAGCTGATCGCCGACTCGGTGGAAACTATGGTCGCCGCGCATTGGTTCGACGGCTTGATCTGCATCACCAATTGCGACAAAATCATCCCCGGGATGTTGATGGCCGCTGTACGCCTGAACATCCCCACCATTTTCGTCAGCGGCGGGCCCATGAAGGCCGGGGTCACGTCGTCGGGCCGCGTGGTGGACCTCTCCAACGTCTTCGAGGGGGTCGGCGCGTTCAAGAGCGGCAAGATCACAGCCGAAGCGTTGGCCGAACTGGAAGAAGTCGCCTGCCCGACGTGCGGATCGTGCGCAGGGATGTTCACCGCCAACTCCATGAATTGCCTGTGCGAGGCACTGGGCATGGCGCTGCCGGGGAACGGGACCATCCTGGCGGTAGACCCACGCCGCCAGGAGCTGGCCCGCCAGGCCGGCCGCCAGATCATGCGGCTGATCGAGCTCGACCTGCGCCCGCGGGACATCGTCACCGCGGAGGCCATTGACAACGCGTTTGCCCTGGATATGGCCATGGGAGGCTCGACCAACACAGTGCTGCACACCCTGGCGCTGGCCCGAGAGGCCGGGGTGGACTACCCCATCGCTCGCTTGAACGAAGTCGCGGCCCAGGTGCCCAACATCTGCAAGGTCTCCCCCTCCTCACACTATCACATCGAAGATGTGGATCGCGCCGGTGGCATCTCGGCCATCCTGTGGGAGCTGTACAAACGGCCGGGGATTTTGCATGAGAACACCATGACCGTGACCGGCAAAACACTGCGCGAGAATGTGGCGGGCGTCGAAAGCCGCGACCCGGACTGCATCCGGCCCCTTTCCAACCCGTACAGCGAACGTGGCGGGCTGGCCGTGCTGTTCGGCAACCTGGCGCCCGACGGCGCTGTGGTCAAGACCGCCGGCATCCTGCCCGAGATGATGCGCCATCGCGGGCCGGCAGTGGTATTCGACTCACACGACGACGCCAACGCGGGCATTCTGGGCGGCAAGGTCAAGCCCGGCGACGTGGTGGTGATCCGTTACGAGGGTCCGAAGGGGGGGCCGGGGATGCAGGAGATGCTGGCGCCCACTTCCAACCTCATGGGCATGGGGCTGGGCAGCTCGGTCGCGCTGATCACCGACGGCCGTTTCTCCGGCGCTACGCGCGGGGCCAGCATCGGACATGTATCACCCGAGGCTGCGGCCGGCGGCCCCATCGGCCTGGTGCGGGATGGGGACATCATCAGCATTGACGTACCGGCGCGCACGCTGAATGTGGAGCTTTCCGACGAGGAGCTGGCGCGGCGCCGGGCAGCGTGGCGGCCGGTGCAACGGCCGCTGACCGGCTGGCTCAAACGCTATGCGGCGATGGTGACTTCGGGGAGCGAGGGGGCGGTGCTGCGCATCTAGAATCAGAACCCCGGCTTTTGTGAAGAAACCGGGGTTCTCACCGTCTACAACACTGCGGCAATAGCCTGGCACACGGCAGCCAGGTTGCTCGAGGTCAAACCGGCCACATTAATGCGCCCCGAATCCACCATATAGATCGAGTGTTCTTCGCGCAACGCGCGCACCTGATCTCTGGTCAATCCTGTAAAGGAAAACATGCCGTTCTGGCGCTCGATGAAGGAGAAGTCTCGGGCCACCCCCAACGTAGCCAGCTCTGCCACGAAGCGCCGGCGCATCTCGCGGATGCGACCGCGAATTGCGGCCAGTTCGGTTTCCCAGTCGGCCCGCAGATCGGGCGAGTTCAGGATGGTCGTGACGATCTTCGCGCCATGTGCGGGCGGATTGGAGTAGAGCGCTCGGATGATGACCTTGATCTGGCTCAACGCGGCATCAGCCGCAGCCCGAGAGCGCGCAATCAAGGTCAGTGCCCCCACCCGCTCGTTATAGAGGCCGAAATTCTTCGAGTAAGAGCTGGCGATCACGACCTCATCAAGCCGTTGGCACAGAACGTGCAAGCCGCGGACATCTTCGCTCAAGCCTTGCGCGAAACCCTGATAAGCGAAGTCCACCAGCGGCAAGAGCTGATGCTTGGCCAGGAAATCGGCCAGCTCAGCCCACTGCTCGAGCGTCAGGTCGGCCCCGGTGGGGTTGTGACAGCTTCCGTGGAGGATCACCGCATCCCCTGCTCTTGCGAGCGCCAGGGAAGCCAGCATTGCATCAAAGGCAACCCTGTGATTCTCGGCATCGAAGTAGGGATACGACTCGACGGCCAGCCCCGCGGCTTGCATCACGCCGGGATGATTGGGCCAGGAAGGCCGGCTGATCCAGACGCGCGCCGTGGGGTTCGCTTTCCTCAAGAACTCGGCCGCCACACGCAGCGCGCCGGTGCCGCCGGGGCAATGGGCCGTCACCATTCGCCGGTCGGCCAGCAGCGGATGCTCCTCGCCGAATAACAGCTTTTGTGTGGCCTCGGCGAACTCCGGGGCCCCGGTGATGCCCAGGTAGCTTTTGCTGGTCTCGGTTTGAAGGATGGCGGCTTCAGCGCGCTTGACCGCGCGAAAGATGGGGGTACTGCCGCTTTCGTCCCGATAAACCCCCGCACCCAGGTTGATCTTGGCGGGATTGGGATCGTTCTTGAAGGCCTCCTCGAGGCCCAGGATGGGATCGGGAGGTGCTACCTCGATGTGATCAAACATGATGGCTCCGCTCCTTGCCATGAGCTGTGTGGCCCGTTGCAGGCCCAGGGCGAGATTCTACCACACGCCCGGGCAAGGTAGCGAATCGCGGGACAGGGGATTACCGACAGGCAGCCCTGCGGCCCGCCGGTAATCCCTCGCTGTTATGGCCCTTTGGATCGCTCAGATGAAAATGATCTGCGCGCCCTCGGTCATGTCCATGAAGTCGCCCGCGGTCACGATGTCCAGCACACCGTCAATGAAGTCCTCTTTCTTCAACCCCATCATGTCCACCGACATCTTGCAGGCGTAGAGCTTGGCGCCGCCGTCCACCAGCATCTGCAGGTACTCCCGCACGGGCGGAGCACCCACCTCAGCGATCTTCTTCTTCATGAACCACGTGGTGAAGGCGGTCATCCCCGGCAGGCCAGCAACCCAGTTCGGGATGCCCAGGTTACCGGTGGGCAGGCCCATCATGCTCATCTTCATGCTGGTCCTGCCGATGGGCGAAAGCTCTAGATGGTCCACGCGGTGCTTGTTGATCAGGTCCATCCCCCAGAACGTGAAGAAGATGGTGACGTCAATGCCGTTGCCCAGGGCAGCCCAGCCCATCACCAGCGCAGGGTAGGCCATGTCCAGATCGCCCTTGGAGCAGATGAACGCGATTTTGCGAGTTTCTTCAGACATGGGAATGCTCCTTTCTTACACACACCCTTCCGGCTTGCCCAGTCCCGCAATGCGGGCGACTTTCTTGGCCGGGCCTTTGGGGAACAGCGCGAACAACTCCTTGGTGGAGACGCCGGTGCCGACAGTAATCTGGCGCAGCGTGGGCGACTTGCCCCCCAGGCTGGATGCCATACTGCGGCAGTAGTCAATCACTTTCCAATGGGCATCGGTCAGCGCGGCGATGCCCTCCTCCTTGGCGATCTCGGCCGCGATATCCTTGTCCCATTCCGCCGGGTTGGTGAGGAAGCCCTCGTCGTTGACCTGAACGGTCTTGCCTGCAATTACACGGGTAGCCATGGTTTTCCTAGTCCTCCTGGATATGGATTGCGTACTGCGTACTGCGTACTGCGTATTCGCTGATTCGCTGATTCGTGATTCGCTGATTCGCTGATTCGCTGATTCGCTGATTCGTGATTCGCTGATTCGTGATTCGCTGATTCGCTGATTCGCTGATTCGTGATTCGCCGATTCGTGATTCGCTGATTCGCCGATTCGTGATTCGCTGATTCGCCATTCGCCATTCGCTGATTCGCCGATTCGCTACTTCGCCTGTTCACCGATGACACGGAGCACGCGCATGGTCAGCGCCAGGCCGCGACGCACGCTGGGATCACGCATTTGCGCCAGCAGCCCCAACAGCGAGATGTTGACCGGCTTGGCGACTTCAGCCTCAGTCTGATTGATGATGGTGCGCACCAGAGACAGGATCTCCGGCTGGGTCATGTCCTTGACGGTGTTCAAGATCAGCACGATGTTGTCACCCAGACGGCGGACGTCGTCCTCGGTGAACGAAGTGACGATATTGTCAACGATGCGCGCGCCTCCGGCAGCGAAAGCGAAGTAACCCCGCTGCTCCGCGCTGTGCAGCACATCGGTGGCCTTTTCGAACGCCGCGTTGGTCAAGGGGCCAACGGTCTGAGCCAGATCCATCAGGCTTTCGAGCTGATCGAGCATGGCTTCCAGGTTGCGGCCGTTACGCAACAGCCGTTTGAGGATGCGCAGCAGGTCGCCCAGGTCAATGTATTCCTGGATCTCCTCCAACTGCTCTGTGGCCAGGCGAAAGCCGTCGTTGACAATGGGGCTCAGATCTCGCATCAGCTCCGCGCGCGCTTGGCGTTCCCGCTCGGCCCGCTGGGCCTGCTCGGTCAGATACGCCACCTGCTGGCTCAGGGCGTCCAGTTTCTCGTTCAATGCGACCAGAGCCTGGTCTTCCATGACGTCCCTCCTTACTGGCGCCATTTGCCGTACATGCTCATGCGCGCTGGCAAAGGCAGCTCCAGCCCCTTCAGCAAGATGTTCCAATACATCCAACGAAACATCATCTTGCCCCAGTGGTTCATCTCCGATTCCTGCAGAAGGGTAAAGGGGCCGACGCCGGGCAGAGGATAACGGCCGGGCAGCGGCTCCACGTCGTAATTGAAGTCAATCAACAGGCCCTTGCCGAAACCGGACTCGATGAAGCAATTGGCATGGCCGTCGAAGGTCGGCTTCATCTCCAGCCCGTCCACAAAACGTATGAAGTTCTCGGCAAAGCAGTCCACCGCGAAGTGAGCTACCGACCCCGCCTTCGACGTGGGCACTGCTGCGGCGTCTCCCAACACGAACACATTGGGCCACTGCGGCGACTGGAAGGTGTGCTTGTCCACCGGCACGAAGTTCAGCTCGTCGCCCATGCCGGAGCGGGCAATCAGTTCGTCGCCCATGTTCACCGGCACGGTGACCAGCAGGTCGTACTCCAACTCGCTCTCGTCGTAGTGCACCAGCTTCTTCGCGTCCGGATCCACGTGCTCGACCATAAACTCGGGCACGATCTTGATGTTCTTCTCCTCGAGGATGTACCCCAAGTACTTGGAGGCGATGGGCTTGGTAAACGCGCCCGTCAGCGGGGTGGCGTAGATCAGCTCGACGCGATCGCGGATGCCCTGCTCATGGAAGAACCAATCGGCCAGCATCAGGAACTCCAGCGGCGCCACCGGACACTTGATCGGGTTCTCCACCACGTTGACCACCAGCCGGCCCCCTTGCCAGGTGCGCAGGTGCCTGGCCAACGCCACTGCGCCCTCGATGGTGTAGAAATCGAAGATGGACCTGTACCACTCATGCTCCTTCAAGCCCGGGGTCTGATCGGGCCGCGTCTGCGCGCCCGTCGCGATCACCAGGAAATCGTAGTTGAGAATACGACCATCCTTCAGCCTGACGCGATTGTGATCGGGCTCGATCACTTCGGCCTCGGCCTTGATCAGCTCCACCGATGGTGGGATGAAGTCCCGCTTGGGCTTCACAACATCGTTCCGGCTGTACATCCCGAAGGGGATGAACAGAAAACCGGGCTGATAGTAATGCGTTTCGTGCGGGTCAACGATCGTGATTTTCCACTCGGGGCAATCGAGCAGGCGGCACAACCGATTGACCACCATGGTACCGGCGGTGCCGGCACCGATCACCAAAAGCTTTTTCATTCTTGTGTCCCTCCGATCAGGTAGAATACAAACAAACGGTTATCCGATTAATTGCGCTCCGCCTGTTTCAGCCGGCCGAGCGCCTGACTGCGATCCTCGATCATGTGCGAAAAGACGTCGGCGATGCGTTGGACATATTGCAGCGCCCGTGCTTGTGCCATCCGATCCAGGCGATACACGGCATCCAGGTTAGCGCGCAGGTCGTCGAGGCTGACGCCCAGCGCCTCTGCCATAGTGGAAAGCCGTTCGTCGCAGGGAGGCCATGTCTCGGGCGCAATGCCGCCGATTACCACCATCCCCTTCAGCTCGGTGCCCACCCGGATCAACCCACGCGCGCATAACAGGTCCATCTCGCTGCGCGAAAACTTGGGCGCCAGGGAGGGGTCGCCGGCCAGTTGCTGCCACGTGTGCACGCATTTCGCCAGCACATCGGGATGCTTCTCCACCAAAGCCGCAAAGAAACCGCACGGATTGCTCACCTGGGTGATGGGCTGGCCCTGCATGTCGGTCACGATCATCATCACGCCCAACATCTCGGCGAACATGTCCTGGATGAGCTGCGCACACGCGACCGGCAGCGCCGAGCGCAAGTCGTCCGCCGCCGTATCGGCCTCGGATGGCGAGGTCTCCGCAGGCATAGCCAGCTCGGGGGCAGGTCGTACGCGGGCCTGCTGCAGCCAGCGCTCGATCTCATGCCTGGCAAACCGCCATTGCTTACCGACCCGGACCGCAGGCAATTGGCCGCCTTCCACCATGCGATAGATGGTGGTGCGGTCCACCCGCAGCAAGGCCTGCACCTGTTTGGTGGTTAGTAGGTCTGTCACGCAACGCCCCGTCGTGGATGAACTGGATGCATATGATGCATTCGTTCCGAATATCACTCATAGAATAGCTCATATTGCACCAAATGTAACTGATCTAGATCATATTTCTGCATCAATTGCATCAAATTCATCTTGCGGCCGTTTTCCGCTCTGGCGTTGGCGTGAGTTGTCCTTCTCCGAAGACCTGTGCTATACTAATTTCAATAAAACGCGAGAGGATACACCTTGATGCACAAGCGCACCGTCATGGTGCTCTTGGGCGCCGTGCTGGTTCTGGGGCTGAGCACCCTGGCCTGCTCCGTGTCCCAGATCGTAGCCCGGCAGTTGCCCCCCACCCTGACACCGACCCGAACACCACGGCCCACCTGGACGCCTGCGTTGGGCCTGCGGTTGGCTACGCCCACCCTGGATACGACGCGCTATCCCAATGTCGTGTTGCCCACCGAACCGCCACCCACCCCCCAACAGTTCGTGCCCGGCAGCGGCGAACCCCTTTTCGTGCCCATACCCCCCGAAGGTGGGGTGGGTGTGCAAACGGTGGTGGTGATCATCGTCACGGCCACCCCGCCGCCCACGGCAACTCCCACGCCCGGTCCACCTACGGCGACTCCCACGGCGACCTTCACCCCTGGGCCGCCTACCGCCACCCCAACGATCACCCCAACCCCGCTTCCGCCGGTCATGGTGGAGGTGACCGTGGATCGCGCCAACGTGCGCCAGGGGCCGAGCGTGTTCTACCCCGTTGTGGCTCGCCTCGAGGCCGGCACGCAGATTACCGTGGTGGGGCGCAATCCGGCCGGCACCTGGTGGAAAGTGTGCTGCGTGAACGGATCGGATGTCTGGATTGCGGATTCGGTGGTGAAGGTTTCCGGCCCGTTGTGGACGGTGCCCGAGGTCGCGAATGTGCCACCGCCGCCTCCCACGCCGATCCCGCCGCCGACGCCGGCCCCTACGCCGACCTTCGCCTGGCCTTTCCGCCTGGAGGGCGCGGTGCAGGAATATCCTCACGGCCAGAACTTTTTCCGGGTGGATGCCGTCATCTACAACGGCGCAACGCCGCTCTGGGGCTATAAGCTGCGCGTGCGCAAGCTTTCTACAGGGCAGGAATGGATCAGCGACCGTTCGCAAGCCTCCTGGAACTGGATCGTGTTACAATATCCCGATGACGGGAGAGGCGTGAACCCCACTGCGGACTGTCCGGTGCCGCGCAAGGGCTTGCTTTGCATCAAGACCAACGTCAAGTGGGACAGCAACGGGATCGGCGTCCCTCTGGGCGATGACGTCTGGGAGGTGACCGCCGTGGATGGAGCCGATAACCCGGTCTCGGCCTCAGTTCGCCTGCCGACCAGCGTCGTCAACTCCAAGTGGTACTATATCGTGTTCACCAGCCGGCCATGAACGATCAAAACCGTACGCATCTGCATTACCGGGCGCTATGGCGGCTGCTAGGGCTGGCAGCGGTCCTGATGGCCGTCAGTATCGGCTGCTCCGTGGGCCAGTTGCTGGTCGGGCAATCCGAGGCGGTCCTGCCGACCCCGACCAAGACACCGCGACCCACCTTCACGCCGATACCCGCCTTGCTCACCCCGCGCGCCACCGCAGGTCCGGTCGTGCGCGGGGCGCTCCCACCTGGGGTAACTCCCCTGGCACCAGCACCCGCCTTCGACACGCCGACCACGCGCCAGGCCGAAGGCGATGAGCCGGCCGGAAGCATCAGCTTGATCATTTACGCAACCGAGACGCCGCTCCCCAGCCCCACACCGGAGCCGACCGAAGTCGTCCCGACACCGACGCCGGAGGGACAGACGGACCTCCAGGCAGTGCCAACCCCCTATGTGGTCGTCAACGCCGACACGGTCAACGGCCGGCGCGGGCCCGCAGTCACCTTCCCACGCATCGGCGAAGCCCGTCGCGGAGAGGAACTCATCATCCTGGCCCGCACCCCGGAGGGAGACTGGTGGCAGGTATGCTGCATGGCCAACCAGCCGGTATGGGTGGCCGCCGATCTGGTGATCGCGCAGGGCGCGTTGGAGACCGTGCCGGTGGTGACACCGCCTCCCACCCCTGTCCCGCCACCGCCGCCGGCGCCCACTGCGGTACCGCCCCCCACACCCACGCCGCTGCCGCCGTTCGACATCGCTCAGGGGCCGCAATTTCCGTTCCAACGCGACAACGGCGTGCTCACCATCTGGGTCAAAGTGTACGAGGGCCCACCCGATAACCAGAAACCGCTGGCAGGTTACATTCTCAAAGTGTTCCGCGACGGCGTAGATGTCAGCGACAACGTCCAGTCTTTCGGAAATGCGCCGTTCTACAGCACTTTCCCGGAGGGGAACTTCGAGTACAACCTGAAATTCGAACGCTTCAACGCCGGCGAGGCGGATTGGGAGATCTATCTGGCCCGACCCGACGGCTTTCGCGTCTCGCCTGTTACGCAATTCACGACTAAAGGCGATTCCTACCGTAACCTGGTGGTCTACATCGCCTATTGGCTGGCCCGGTAAGAACGCACGCCGGCCCGATCAACACAGCAGAAGCGCGTCTATCTCACCGAGGAGGAAAATCACACAATGCAGACACGCATACTCGTCTTGACGACCCTGATCCTCGCGTTGGTGGCCACCACGGCCTGCGTCAACAATCGCGTGAGCCGGGCGCCGGCTGCCACGCCGATCCCCACCAAGACGCTGCGCCCCACCTTCACGCCAACGCCGATCACGCCCACCCTGACGCCCTCGCCGACCGCTGCCCTGCCCACTCCGACGGCGGAAGCGGTCGTCGAGCCGCCGACACCGGTGCCCCCGCCGCCGGAACCGCCCACCCCTGAACCCACGCCCGCGCCGCCGCCTCAGGCATCCTTCACCGTGGCCAGCGCCACCCTCAACGTGCGCAGCGGGCCGGGCACCAATTACGGCGTAATCGGCCAGATCCGTCAAGGCCAGACCTTCCCCATTACGGGCAAGAACCCGGCGGGAACCTGGTGGCAATTCAACTACAACGGCCGGCCGGGCTGGGTCTCCGGCCAGTTGGTGCGGGTGACCAACGCCGACCTCGTGCAGGTCGCCGCCAACATCCCGCCGCCGCCCACGGCTGCCCCGCGACCGGCAGCCACAGCCACACCCCGACCGCAAGCACAGCCGCCCGCGCAGCCGCCCGCGCCAGCCAGGCAATTCGCTCCGGGCGGCACCGAGTACCGAAATGCGGACAATCCGCATGCCTGGATCACGTTCTGGGGGCGCCTTGGGCGCCCCACCGAGGCTAATCCTATCAGTGGCTTTCAGCTGCGCGTTACCACTTCAGCCGGAAGCGAAACGAAACCTTTCGGCCCAGTGTGGGAAAACGCTTATGCAGGTATCACGGGGTCCGAGTTCAAATACAACGCCAAGATCGAGCTCCCGCGTTCCACGGGCGGTTTCACCGCAGTGGTCGTGGACGGTAGTGGCGCAGAAGTATCCGACCCGATATCCGGCACCTTGATTGACCGAACACAAGACGTGATCCTGACCTGGGTTCGACGCTGATCACATACACCCAGAGCATGCTGAACGCGCAGGCCGATTCGTCGCCGTCTGTACCCAACTTTAACCCGACGGACCACAAATTCGAACCCCGGTTTCTCGGAGAAACCGGGGTTCTCATCCTGGCCGTGGTGCTGGCCTTGGCCCTGCGCGTCCTGCGCCTGGACTTCCAGCCCCTCTGGTGGGATGAAGGCTACTCGGTCTGGTTCGCCACCCACCCGCTGGGCCAGATGGCCGCGCTGACAGCCGAGGATATCCACCCTCCCCTCTACTACGCGCTGCTCCACGGTTGGACGCAGCTTGTGGGGGCCGGGCCGGCCGCGTTGCGACTGCTCTCGGTGGTCCTCGGCACACTCGCAATCCCCGCGATCTACCTGGCAGGCCGACGCCTTACCGGCAGCCGCCGCGTGGCTGCGCTCGCCGCTTTCCTGCTGGCAATAAACCCGCTTCATGTCTTCTACAGCCAGGAGATCCGGATGTACGGGTTGGTGGCGTTGTTGAGCACGGGTGTGATCGCTGCGGCATGGCGCATATTCGGCCCGGAGACACAGCGACACGGAGACGCGGCGGTATCCGGCCCATCGCCCCATCATCTCATTGCCGTGTCACCGCGTCACCATGTCATCTACATCTTCCTCGCAACCCTGGCGCTCTACACGCAATACTACACCGCCTTTCTCCCCATCGGCCTGACCCTCTACGCGGCCTGGCGGTGGCGCCGCGATCTGCGGAACCTGGCGCGCTGGCTGGCGGCCCAGGCGGCCGTGGCGGTCCTCTACCTGCCGTGGATCCTCTACGCCGCGCCGAAGCTGGTCCCGTATGTCAGCCAGAAGGTCGTGGCGGACGCCGACCGGCCGCTGGGCCCTCTGGCTTACCTCGGCCGGCACCTGGCCGCCTTCCTGGTCGGGCACCTGGAAGGGCCCCTGGCGCCCTGGTGGCCGACCGCGCTGCTGCTGTTGCTGCCGATCCTGGCAGGCCTGCAGTACGCAATACGCAGCACGCAATACGCAGTACGCAGTACGCAATATGCAGTACGCAATACGCAATATGCAGTACGCAATACGCAATACGCAATCCGCAATCCGCAATCCGCAATCCGCAATCCCCAATCCGCAATCCTGACCCTCGCCCTCATCCTCTCCACGGCCCTGAGCCTCGGCTGGCTCATCTCCTTGCGCGCGCCGTTCTTCCCGGAGCGCGGGGAGCGGCTGCTGATACTTGCCCTGCCGGCGTTCGTGCTGCTGGCGGCTCTCGGCCTGGAGGCGCTGGTGCGGCGTTGGCGCGCCGCCGGTTATGTCATGCTCGGGCTCATGGTGGCGATTTCGGCTGTCAGCCTGGTCGCGTTCTACACGGTGCCGCGCTATGCTGACGACGACTATCGCGGGCTCATTGCGCAGACGGTTCAGCAGGGATTGCCCGAGGACACGGTGTTCTGCGTCTTTCCGTGGCAGGTGGGCTACTGGCGCGCGTATGGAACACCTGCGGGCCCCGTCGCGGTGTTGACCCCTGAAACAACCTGGGGGGCCGAGGTTGCTGCAGCGTTGGACGCAGGGCTGGCGCGCGGCCGGGTCTGGTTCCCGGCCCACCTGGCCCTGGGCGCCATCCTGGAGACCCAGGTAGAGGCTTATCTGGCCGACCGCGGGCTGCCGTTCTTCAACGCCTGGTATGGGGCTAACACCCGCCTTAGCGCATGGGCCGGTACAGCTACTAACGATACAGATTTCACGAACGAAGATGTCGGTGTCAGATTTGCTTTGCCCGGAGGAGGGACACTGTCGCTACAGACGGTCTCGGGTTCCACCTCGGCCGTGCCCGCCGCAAATGCGGTGACGCCCATCACCCTGGGGTGGCAGGCGGACACTGCGCTGCCCGTGCTGGCCGTCAGCGTGCGGCTCACCGACGACCTGGGACAGATTTGGGCGCAGCGCGACTATGTTCCCCAATCGCCAATCCATCTCACCGACCGCCTGGGCCTGCTGATCCCGGCCGGCACTCCGCCGGGCCGATACCACGTCGAGCTGGTGCTGCGGCCAAAAGCAAGTGAGCGGCCGTTGGATGTCTTTGGGGCGGACGGGAAAAGCCTGGGCACGGCGGCGCGCCTTTACGACCTGGAGGTGATCCCCGCCGACAGGCCGCTGGGGCCCGAACGCCTCCCCATCGCCGTGCGACGAGAAGTAGATATGGGCGATGGACTGCGCTTCCTGGGCCACAGCACCGACCCCCCTCCCATCCTCCCCGGTGAGCTCCGCCGGGTTAACCTTTTCTGGCAGGCGACGGCGCAACCCGGTGCCGAGTACTTCGCGTTCGTGCAGGTGCTGGGACGGGATGGCATCCCTGTTGCGCTCTGGGAGGCGCCGGCCGGCGCGGCGTACCCCACATCGGCCTGGGCGCCGGACACATTGATGCGTACCCAGGCGGCCTTCCGGGTCCCGCCGACAGTACCCGACGGCCGCTACCGCCTGATCGCCGGCCTGTTTCGGAAGGACGACAAAGCCCGGCTGCGCACCGCCTCGGGCGCAGACCACATCCTGCTGGGCACCGTCGTGGTCAAAAGCCGGCCGCACCGGATGACCCCGCCACAGCCAGCCCACCCGGCCGATGTCATGTTCGGGGCCGTCGCTCACCTGGTGGGCTACGACCTGGCTTTGCCCGCCGATGGCGTTGCGCCCGGCGCGTCGTTCGATCTAACGCTGCATTGGCGCGCGCTGGCCGCCACCGACCGGCCCTACGCCGTGTTCGTCCATCTGGTGGCCGAAACAGGCGCCATCATGGGTTACGGGGACGCCGAGCCGGGTAACGGCGCGTTCCCAACCCCCGGCTGGCTGGCGGGCGAATACCTGGCCGACGTGCATGCCGTTTCAGTAGCCGACGATGCCCCTGCGGGCACGTATCGTCTGGCCGTGGGGTTCTATGATCCCGGCACCGGCGAACGGCTCACGACACCGGACGGCGCGGATCAGGTGGTGTTAGAAAGGGCGATCCAGGTGCGGTGAGGGGAGGGTGCGTACTACGTACTGCGTACTGCGTACTGCATACTGCATACTGCATACTGCGTACTGCGTGATTCGTGATTCGTGATTCGCTGATTCGCCATTCGCCATTCGCTGATTCGTGATTCGCTGATTCGTGATTCGTGATTCGCCATTCGCCATTCGCTGATTCGCCATTCGCCATTCGCTGATTCGCCATTCGCCATTCGCTGATTCGCCATTCGCCATTCGCTGATTCGCCATTCGCTATTCGCTGATTCGCCATTCGCTGATTCGCTATTCGCTGATTCCCTCACCTCTCTCCGCGACCCGTCTGCGCAGTTGACCGCAACCGGCGTCAATATCTATCCCGCGCCGCATGCGCACTGTGGCCGGCACGCCGTTCCGCTCCAGGATGCGCTGGAAGGTGGCCACAGCCTCGGGCGAAGAGGGCTGATAAGGAGATTCGGCCACGGGGTTGAGGGGGATCAGGTTCACGTGACACATCATACCGCCGCTGGGGCTGCGCAACGGCTTGAGCCAGGCCGCCAGCTCCACCGCCAGATCAGGGCTGTCGTTGATGCCGGCCATCATCGCGTACTCGAAGGTGACCCGCCGATTGGTGGCCGCCACGTACTCCCGCACTGCGGCCATCACCTCGCTGATGGGGTAGCGCCGATTCACCGGCAGCAACTGCGCGCGCAGCGCATCATTGGGCGCGTGCAGGCTCACCGCCAGGTTGACCTGCAACGGCTCTTTCGCCATCTTGCGGATGCCCTGCGGCAGCCCCACGGTGGAGACCGTGATATGCCGCGCACCCAGGCCGAACGCCTCGGGATCAGTGATGGTGCGCAACGCCGCCCAGGTGCGCTCGTAGTTCGCGAACGGCTCGCCCATCCCCATGACCACCACGTTCGTGAGGCGCCTGCGATCGGCTGCCGACGGCTGGCCTTTTTCCGCAGGGAACTCCGGGGCAAGTTGGGGTGACAGGGAGCCGAGGGAGCTGAAAGCGCTCAACCCCTCTGCCCCCTCGTCGGCCAGGTCTGCAGCCGGGGCCTGGGCAAGATAGCGGGCCGCAAAGAGCACCTGCGCGACGATCTCCCCCGCGCTCAGGTTTCGCGCCAACCCACCCTGCCCTGTGGCACAGAAGACGCAACCCATCGCGCAGCCGACTTGCGTGCTGATGCATACCGTCCGCCGCCGGTCGTAACGCATCAACACCGTCTCCACCGTAAGGCCATCGGGCAGACGCATCAGCCACTTGACGGTATGCCCGTCGGCCGAGCGCTGCTCGTAGACCCTCTGCAAGGGGAAGACGATGGCGTCCGCCTCTAGCTGCTCACGCAGCACCTTGGGCAGGTTGCTCATCTCCCTTGCAGTCAGGGCATACTTTCGATACAGCCACTCCCAGACCTGGTCGGCCCGGTAACGCGGCTGGCCCCATTGGGCCAGAAGCTCGGCCAATTGTGTCTTGTTCAGATCCAGCAAACTTGTCTTCATAGGCCGAAGCATAGCACAGCCGCCGTAAGGGGTCAAAGCGCCGCCAGGGCGATTTCATGCCCTCTGCGGTTTGTGGTATACTCCGCCCGTAGACGCGCTTCCCTCAGCCCACCCACCAGGAGGCGAACATGAGCCAACCCACTTTCCGCGACGATGCGATCTTCATCCAGGAAGGAAAATAGCCCATGCGATTCGGTATCATGGCCATGCAACTGGCCGCGCTGATCCCGCCCGATCTCGACCCGGCCCGCCTGCCCGCCCACGTAGCGGGCTTCGACCACGCCGCGCTGGTCGAGAGCCTCCACCGACACGGTTTCGATCCCATCGAGCTGGGCGGCGACCTGGCGATGTTCATGCCGCACACCTATGCCCCACCGGCCATCGAAAAGCTGGCTGCACTCAAGGCCGAAAAAGGGTTGGGCTACACCGTGCATCTGCCGTTGTGGTCGGTGGAGCCGTCCACCCCGCTGACCCCGGTGCGCCTGGGGTCGGTCCAGGCTACGGCAGAGATCGTCCGGGCCACGCTGCCCCTGGACCCCGAAGTCTACGTCATTCACGCGACCGGCGCGTTGGCTGCGGAGTTCTATCGCATGCGGCTGCCCGAGACCGGCCGGGCAATCATCCTGCGCCAGTTCCAGGCCCGAGCGCTGGAAAGCCTGCGCGCCCTGCTGGCCGAGACAGGCCTGCCGCCGCGCAAACTGGCCGTGGAGACAGTAGAGTTCCCCTTCGAGCTAACCCACGAGCTGGCCGAGGCGTTGGATCTTTCGGTCTGCCTGGACACCGGGCACGTGCTCTCCGGTTTCTCCGGGCCCCTTGATCTGTTCGACGCGCTGGAGGCCATGCTGCCCAGGCTGGCCGAAGTCCACCTGCACGACGCCCCGCGCTGGATGCCTGGAACGCCCATCCGCTACGGCGAAGACCATCAGGCCCTGGGCAGGGGTGACCTGGATGTGGGACGGCTGTTGCAGCGGCTGACGGAGGCAGGCTTCCAAGGCCCGGTCGTTTTCGAGCTTACCGTGCCCGAAGCGGTTGCCTCCCTGGCCCAGGTGCGTCGCCTCGGCTGGTGATCAGGCGGACGACAGCACTTCCAGATAGCACCGGAGCGGAGGAGTTCGGTGGCAGACATCACGGTTGACCGGGCACTGCTGGAATCGTTCGAGGCGGGGTTCGACCCGCGACGGCCTGAACGTAGCGCCCTCCCGGCCCGCGCGCTTGCCAACGGCAAAGGTTGCACGATCCTGGCCCTGGACGATCCCGCTGCCGCCGACGTGGTGTTCAAACGCATGTCGTTCTTTCGCTCGGAGGCCGAAGCCGTACGATATGAAGCTGTTTTGCAGGACTATATCTCGACGCTGGCCGAACAGGCGGGGGTGCCTGTCCTGCCCAGCACCAGCGTGCACATCCGCGGCCGATCCCGTCGCGCCTGGACGGTCTATATCATCCAACAACGCGTGCCCGAAACTGCGATCGGACACCACTTCATCGGCCACCTGCCGCCTGCCGAGGTTGACCACCTGGTAGTCGCCATCCTGGCCGAGCTCGCCAAGGTGTTCGACTTCAACAAAGCCCACGCCGGAAAACTGGAACTGTCCATAGATGGCCGCATCTCCAACTGGGCAGTTCCCGGCCTGGCCTTGGGTACAGGCGCGCTGCCCAATCCCCTCGAGCTCCGCTACCTGGACGTGGGCACGCCGTTGATGATGCGCGACGGCCTGGAGCAATTCACCCCTGAGCCGTTGCTGCGCAGCTTCCCGCTGCTGCTGCGCCCCTTGCTCCGGCGCGCCCTGTTGCCCGATCTGATGGCACGCTACTACAACTTTCGCCGCGTGACCCTGGACCTGCTCAGCAGCATCTTGAACGCAGGCTATGGCAACCTGCTCCGGATGCTGGTGGACAGCGCCAACTGGTTCTTCCTGGCGGAAAGGTTGGAAATGCACTTCCGGCCCATCACCGTGCAGGAGGTCTATGCGTATCACCGGCGCGATATGCGGCGCTGGCAGGCCTACCTGCTGTTGCGCCGCCAACGCACCGAGGCCATGGCAGCATAACGAGGTACACACATGTCCGAACTCCCCCTTGCTCCTGTGCGCGTGAGCACGCGCTTCAAGTTCATCTGGGGGCTGGCCGAGCTGGGCAAGGCGCTCATTGCCGGCACCTTCGGCGCGCTGCTGCCCATCTTCTACCAGGACTATCTGGGCCTGCAGGCCCGCTGGATCGCGTTGGCGTCGGCCATTTACGCGATCTGGAACGCATTGAACGACCCTCTGTTCGGCTATATCACCGACAGCACCCGCTCCAAGCGCGGGCGCCGCGTCCCGTACATGCGCTTCACGGCGCCGTTCCTGGCCCTCACCTTCATCCTGGTGTGGTTTGCCCCTCGCGGCGCAGGCCAGCCGGCTTTGTTCTGGTGGATGCTGGTTACGATGTTGCTCTACGACACCTGCTACACCATCATCGGCCTGGTCTACTCCGCGCTCCTCCCGGAGATCACCGAATCGGATGCCGACCGCCACGGGATGCAAGTCTCCGCGTCGTTGCTGGGGCTGCTGGGCACCCTGCTGGGCTTCCTGATCCCCGACTTCTTCCGGCCTAAGGCCGGGCTGGCGCCGTCGTTCTGGCCGCTGCAGGCTTCGATGATCGCTGTGGGGGTCGTCGGCGCAGCGCTCATCCTGGCTACCGCGTCCCGGGTGAAGGAGCGGCCGGAGTTTCACCTGGGAGACAGCCCACTGCCGCTGGGAAAGGCGGTCAAGTACACCTTCACCAGCCGCTCCTTTCTGATTCTGGTGGCGGCGAACTTCATGTCTATCCTCATGAACGCGCTGTTGCTGGGCGCGTTGTTCTACCTCGCCGACTACGTGTTGCAGACCAGCGCCATGATCCCGCTGGCCGCGGTCTTTATCCCGCTGATCCTGGGGGTGCCGGCCACCCAACCTTTGCGTAAACGGCTGGGCGTGGTAGGGACGCAGCAACTGCTCCTTTTGATCGGCGGGGTGGCGCTGGTGCTGCTGACTTTTGTGCCCAAGCCGCTGATCCTGGTTTGTCTGGCGATCGCCGGCTTTGGCCTGGCAGGCCCGCAGACGTTGACCAACGTCCTGTTTGCTCAGGTGGCCGACGAGGACGAGCTGCGCTCCGGGGTGCGGCGGGAAGGAGCGTTTTTTGGCGTCAACGCCTTGCTGACCAAGCCGGCCCAATCCGTGGCGCTGGCGTTGCAACCCTTCATCCTGGAGGCCACGGGGTTCATCACCCGGGAATCGGGGGGCGGCCAGATCACCCTGAACCAGCCCGAAGCAGCGCTGTTCGGCATTCGCGCCCTGATGGGCCTCATCCCGGGGACGGCGCTGATCCTGGGCGCACTGATCCTGATGGCGTTCCCGCTGCGCGGCCGGCGGTTAGCGCAGCAGCAGGCCGAGCTGCTGCGGTTGCACGCGGCGAAACACGCCCGGCTCTCTGAAGGCCCGCGGTTCGAGGATTAGCGCTCCCTCAGGCGAGAAGAAGTGATATTGAAGGAGGAAAAGGATGACCGATACATTCCTGCTGTACGGCGCCACCGGCTACACCGGCTCGCTCACGGCGCGCACTGCTGTTGCGCGCGGGTTGCGGCCCATCCTGGCCGGCCGCAACCCGGCCAGGGTCAAAGCGCTGGCCGACGCGCTGGGGTTAGCATGGCGCGCCTTTCCCCTGGACGACGCCACTGCGCTGGACGAGACGCTCCGGGAAGTGCCCGTGGTGCTGCACTGCGCGGGACCCTACTCGCAGACCTACAAACCGATGGTGGACGCATGTCTGCGCACCGGGACCCATTACCTGGACATCACCGGCGAGTTGATCGAGCACATCGCCCTGGTCGAACAGGATGCAGCGGCGCGCGCAGCCGGGGTGATGTTGCTGCCCAGCGTGGGCTTCGACGTCGTCCCCTCCGACTGCCTGGCGCTCCATCTGAAACAGCGGCTGCCTACAGCCACCCATCTGGCGCTGGCGTTTCAGTCCGTGGGCGGCTGGTCGCGCGGCACGATGCTGAGCGCCGTTGACACCGTGGACCGGCCGGGCATGATCCGCCGGGACGGAAAGCTCGTCCGGGTTCCCCCGGCATGGAAAACCCGGGCTGTGGACTTCGGCGCAGGCCCCGTCCGCTGCGTCACCATCCCCTGGGGCGACCTGGCCACCGCCTACCGTTCCACAGGCATCCCCAACATCGAGACTTACATGGCGCTGCCGGCCGCCGGCCGCATCGGCTTGAAGATGGCGGGCCTGTTGGGCAGCGTTCTGGGCAAGCCCTTGTTAGCGAAGCTGGTGCAGCTCTTCCCCGAGGGGCCGGACGAGGCACAACGCGCCACAGGCTATAGCCTGCTCTGGGGCGAGGTGACCGACGAGGCGGGGAGACGGGCGGCTGCCCGTATGCGCACCCCCCATGCCTACACCCTGACCGCACTGACCGCGCTGGCGTCCGTGGAGCGCGTCCTGGCCGGCGATATCCATCCCGGCTACCAGACCCCCGCCAGCGCGTACGGGCCGGATTTCGCGCTGACGATCCCCGGCGTCACGCGGGCCGACGAACCGTGAAATCACTCCGTTGGGAGAACGAAGATGTCGTTTACCCCTGAACAACTGGCACAAACACTGGCCGGTTTGCCCCTGGCCGCCATGGAATCGCTGCAGGTGATGGACGCTGCAGCCCTGACGGGCCAGTACTACCCGCGCTTTGACCCGGGCCAGCCGACCTTGATCCTGGGCATCACAAACGCGACCGATCTGGAACGAGCCCATCAGGTGCTGGCTCAGGCCTATCCGCCGGAACACACGCTCATCTTTCTGCGGGGAGCGGCCGCCCACGAGCTCACCCTGGCAGACCTGGCTGCACCGACGTCGGTCGGGGACGCGCTGTTGATCCCGCCGCTGCCGACCCCAGCCTCATATGAAGCGCTGCAGGACGTGATCGCCCACCTGCGCGCACCTGAGGGATGTCCCTGGGACCGGGCGTTGACCTGGGAGAAGTTGCGCGCCACCCTTCTCGAGGAGGCGTATGAGCTGCTGGCGGCCCTGGATGCCCACGACGCGCGCAAAGTGCTGGAGGAACAGGGAGACCTGTTGCTCCAGATTGCGATGCAGGCCCAGATCGCGGCCGAGGCAGGGCTGTACCGCGTGCCGGACGTCATCGCGCATGTGGTCGAAAAGCTGGTCCGCCGACATCCGCACGTCTTCGGCGACCTCGATCTCAAAGACGCAGACGAGGTGCTGGCCAACTGGGAAGCCATCAAAGCGGCGGAACGGGCGAAGAACGGCGAGCAGCGCTCACCGCTGGCCGGGGTGCCTGCGGGCCTGCCCGCGCTGGCCCAGGCCCAGGCATACCTGGACCGGATGTCTCGGCTGCGGTCGGCTTCCAGCCCCAAGACGCCCGCGGCCATCGTGGCCGACCTGCCGCGCGACCTCCCGCCCACTGCCGAACAGGTGGGCACGCTCCTGTTTGAGCTGGCCGCCTGGGCCCTATTCCACGGGATAGATGCGGAGAGCGCCTTGCGTCAGGCCAACGCGCGCTTCGCAGAACAGGTTGCGACAGAGGGATGGGGATAAAAGGGCGCCAGTTCGGTTCGGGCTTTTCTTTCGAGCCAAACAAAAACATCGTTTCCCAGCGCGAAAAACCCCGAAAAGGGCTTGACAAACCCGCAAAATCGTGGTATTCTATTCCCAGTTTTTTCAGACTCTTGATTAATTCTCCGGCGCACGGCGTGCCTTGCCAGCAATGAATACACCTATCCCGCCTGCGGCCATCGCGCTGCAAGCACCCACGCTCCCAACGCGGTCGAACGCCGGGAGTCTGCCCAGGGGCAGGAACATCACCGGCGTCAAGGCCCACAACCTGCGCGCAGTGCTGTTGACCTTGTTGCGCCGCGGCCCCCTCTCCCGCGTGGACCTCACCCACCTCACCGGCCTCTCGTCCACCACCATCACCAACCTGATCGCCGAGCTACTGGAGGAGGGCGTCGTGGTGGAAGCGGGGAAGGAGATTGCGCCGTTGCACCGCGAGCCAACGGGCAAACCCAACACCGGCCGGCCGCCCCGGCTGCTGGAACTGGTGCCCCGCGCCCGCTGTGCCGTGGGCATCCACATCGGGGTAGACACCCTGCACGTCGGCGTGACCGACCTGTTCGGCCAGCTTCATGCCTACCTGGTCGTGCCGCACCACGAAGACCAGACGCCGGAACAAACCCTGCACCGGGCCGCCGAACTGGTGGAACAGACGGTCGCCGAGGCGGGCATCGGCCGGCCGGGGACGCCCTTGAGCCACAGTTGCCTGATCGGAGTGGGTGTCGGCGCGTCCGGCCTGACCGACCCGCAGACGGGCATCAACATCCTGGCGCCCAACCTCGGCTGGCGACAGGTGCCCGTGCGCCAGATCCTGACGGAACGCCTCGGCTATCGCGTCGCAGTGGACAACAACGTGCGCGCCATGGCGCTGGCCGAGGCGATGTTCGGGGCCGGCCGCGAAGTTCACTCGCTGATCTTCGTCTACGGCCGCGTCGGTGTGGGCGCCGGGTTCGTGATCGGGGGCCAGCTCTACCACGGGAGCCATGCCGGCGCGGGCGAGATCGGGCACACCACTGTCATCCCGTCGGGCGGCGCGCCCTGCCGCTGCGGCAACACGGGCTGCCTGGAAACCCTGGTGGCCGAGGCCGAGATCGTCCGGCAGGCGCGCATCCTGGCGGCGCGCCATCCCGGCTCGACTCTGGCTGCTTGCCTGGCCGAAGAGACCGACTCCCCGGTCGAACAGGTTTTTGCCGCCGCCCGGGCGGGCGATCGTGCGGCGCAAGGGCTGCTCAACGAACGCGCCCTGTACATCGGCACCGCCCTGGCCAACCTGGTCAACATCGCCAACCCGGACATGATCATCCTGGGCGGGGTTTTTGCAGCCGGCGACGGTTACCTGCTGCCCATGATCACTGAGACGATGCGGCAGCGCTCCTTCGCCGGCCTGGGGGAACAGACGATCGTATGCGCCACGACGTTCGGCCGCAAAGTCGGCGTGATCGGCGCGGCCGCGCTGGCGCTGGACAGCTTTTTCTATTCGCGACCGGTCGAAGAGGAATGACTGTGACTTCATCGCTGAATATCGGCCTGGTGCCGCTGGCGCGGCCCACCTTCGATGTCGCGCTGGCGCGCGAAAAGACAAACGAGATGCGGGCCGTCTTGGGGGAGGCCCCTGGCGTCACGCTTCACGGCCCGGACGAACTGGTGATGGACCTGGCCGCGGCCCAGACCGCGGCGGAGGCCCTCTCGTCCCAGCCACTGGACCTGTTGGTGCTGTTCCAGGCCAGCTTCGCCGACAGCACTATGGCCATGACGTTGGCCGCCGCCGCGTCGGCGCCGCTGCTGCTGTGGGCCCTGCCCGAAGCGGCCACCGGCGGCCGTCTACGGCTCAACTCCTTCTGCGGCATCAACCTGGCGGGGCACAGCCTGCGCCGGGCCGGCTTCCGCTTCGACTACGTCTACGCCGCGCCGGGCGACCCTGCAGCGCTCCGGAAGGCCTTGACCCTGGCACGGGCCGGCCGCGTCGTGCGCCTGCTCAAGCGCGCGCGCGTCGGCCGGTTCGGTCGCAACCCGGACGGCTTCGAGCCCTGCACCTACAACGGCAGCGCGCTCACCTCGACGTTGGGCGTGCAGGTAGAGCAGCGTGAGCTGGCCGAGGTCTTCTCCGGTGCACAGGCTGTGGCCGGCGCCGACGTAGAGCCGGTGCTGGGCGACCTCAGCGCGAAAGTGGCCGGACTGGACGCGCTGGACCAACCTGCCCTGCGCAAGACCCTGGCCAGCTATCTGACCTTGCGCCGCCTGGCCGGCGAAAACGGCTATGCCGGGCTGGCGGTGCGCTGCTGGCCCGAGTTCTTCACCGAGCTGGGGTGCGCGGCGTGCGGGGCCATGTCGCTGCTCAGCGATGAGGGGACGCCGTGTAGCTGCGAGGCGGATGTGAACGGCACAGTCACCCAGCTCATCCTGCAATGGCTCAGCGGCGGCCCGGCGTTCGGGACTGACGTGGTGGGCTTCGACGTTGCCGCCGACCAGGCGGTGTTGTGGCACTGCGGCCTGGCACCGCTGGCCATGGCCGACCCGGAATTCCGGCCGCGGGGCACCATCCACTCCAACCGCAAGCTGCCGCTCCTGATGGAGTTCCCCCTGAAGCCGGGCCGCGTCACCCTTGCCCGGCTGACCCAGGCGGGCACCGGCGCCTATCGCCTGGTCGTAGGGGGCGGAGAGATGCTGCGGGCGCCGCTCAGCTTCAGCGGCACATCCGGCGTGCTGCGGTTCGACCGGCCGGCAGCCGAGGTGCTGGATACCATCATGGCCGAGGGCCTGGACCACCACATCTCGCTGACTTACGGCGACTTTGTGCCCGAGCTGCTGGCCCTGGCGGAGCTGCTCGACGTGCCGGTGTTGCGGTTGGCGTAACGCGATCGTTTGATCGAGGTGGACGCCGCAGCTTGCTGCGGCCCGGGGCAAGCCCCGGCGTCCAGACGTGCAAACGGACGCCGCAGCTTGCTGCGGCCCGGGGCAAGCCCCGGCGTCCCGACGTGCAAACGGACGCCGCAGCTTGCTGCGGCCCGGGGCAAGCCCCGGCGTCCCGACGTGCAAATGGACGCCGCAGCTTGCTGCGTGACCGGGGCAAGCCCCGGCGTCCAGACGTGCAAACGGACGCCGCAGCTTGCTGCGGCCCGGGGCAAGCCCCGGCGTCCCGACGTGCAAATGGACGCCGCAGCTTGCTGCGGCCTTGCTGCGGCCCGGGGCAAGCCCCGGCGTCCAGATGTTCAGTGAAAGGAGGGATTGCCTGCTCTTCAACGAACAACACGACTACCAACTTACCAACTTACCAATTTACCAACTTACCAATTTACCAATCTACCAACCTACCAACCCACCAAAAGGAGAGAGACCTGATGACCAAGAAACTATCACGCCGCGAGTTTCTGATGCTGGGCGGCCAGGGCGTGGCTGCGGCGGCTTTCCTGGCCAGCTGCACGCCACAAGCAACACCGGCCCCTGCGCAGCCGGCACAGCCGGCCGCCCCCGAGCCGACCAAGGCACCGCCGGCGCCCAAACCGGTCGAGATCGAGTTCCTGGCCTGGGGCGACACCACCGACGGCCCGGCCTGGGAGAAGTTGGGGCCGGCCTACATGGAAAAGAACCCGGGCTGGACCGTCAACATCACACCGGTCGCCGATCCCAACGTCAACTTCTACACCAAGCTGCAGACCATGTTCGCGGGCGGCACGCCGCCCCACCTGGCCTCTTTCCAGGGCTGGGAGTGGCAAGTGTACGCAGACAAGGGCCTGTTGGCACCGGTAGACGAATACATCGCGCGCGACAATGTCACCGGGCCCTATCCGCAGGGCTTCACCAGCGTCGAACAGAGCACCAAGCGCAAAGGCAAGACCTACCTCATCCCGCTCCAGATGGGCGTGATGATCATGTTCTATGCCAAGCGGCTCTTCGACGAGGCCGGCGTGCCCTATCCCAAGGATGAGTGGACCTTCGAAGAGTTCATCGAAACGGCCAAGAAGCTGACCAACCCGGCCAAGGGCACCTTCGGCTATCAGGTGAACGGGAACTGGTTCCGCGACATCGGTTGGATCGTCGGCACAGGCAAGCGGGAGTTCGACAGCATCATTGACCCCAAGAAGGCGCAGTTCAGCCTGCCCGAGATCGTGGAGCGGATCACCACTGTGTCGTACGAGCTGCCCCACGTCCATCAGGTGGCACCCAGCCCGGCCGACACCTCAGGGGCCAACACCATCAACACCGGCAAGGTGGCCATGAAGTACGAAGGGCCGTGGTTCCTGCCTCAGCTCAACAGCCCCAAGCTGCGCGAGCAGGGCAAGGAAGTGCCGTTCGACGTGGTGCGTATGCCCAAGGACATGGCGCCCGGCCGGCCGCATCGCGGCTGGGGCGAAGGTGTGGCGTGCACCAAGAGCGACCGGGTGGAAGCGGCCTTCAAGTTTGCCGCCTTCCTGGTGAGCGAAGAGGGCAACAAGACGTACTCCGAGATCACCGGCCGCATCCCCAGCAACCTGCAACTGGCCGAGAGCTGGTGGGTGCCGCGGGCCAGGGAGCTCTACGGCATCGAGAACGGCAAGGCGTTCCTGGACGCGTTCAAGGAAGGCCAGATTGACGTGGTCAGCGGCGTGCCGCGCTCGAAGATGTGGGCTGAGGTGGTCAAGCCGGTGGCGTGGGACCTGATCAACAACGGCACTGCCAAACCGGCCGAGGTCCTGCCCAAAGTGGACGAGAAGCTGCAGGCGCTGCTCGACGAATACTGGAAGAGCCAGTCATAAGATCGGCCGTGCCGGATGGCGTTGAAAGCGAGGCTTTAGCCGGGCTCTCGCGGGATACCGGGCCCCGGACACCGGCTAAAGCCTCTGAAAGGTTGACGTATGGTAGCCACAGCTGTGCCGAAAAAAAGACGACGACTATCTTCCCTGACGCTGCGTGAATGGCTCCAGGGCTACTTGTTCGCAGCGCCGTTCCTGATCGGTTTTGCCGCGTTCGTGGCGTTCCCCATGCTCTACTCGATCTGGTTGATGTTCCAGAAGTGGGACCTGCTCTCACCGCCTGTCTTTGTAGGGCTGCGCAACATCCAGCGCGCGCTGACCGATGAACTTGCCCTGAAGAGCCTGTACAACAGCGCCTACTACACAGTCTTCGCCGTGCCGGTACAGCTGGTGATCTCCTTTACGCTGGCGATGGCGTTGACCCAGAAGATCAAGTTGCGCAGTCTCTACCGCGCGGGTTTCTATCTTCCGATTATTATCCCTATCGTGGCCACGGCCGTGGTGTGGCAGCGCGTCTTCCATCCTGATTTCGGCATCCTCAACGTGGTGCTGGGCTGGTTCGGCATCCCGCCCCAGAAATGGCTGCTGGATCCGGCGCTTGCGAAACCGGCATTTGTCTTCATGTCCTACTGGATGATCGGCCGGCAGATGGTGATCTTCATTGCGGGGCTGGGCAACATCCCGACCCAGCTCCTGGAAGCCGCGCAGATTGACGGCGCGAGCAAGCTTCACGTGATCTTCAAGATCACCATCCCCCTGATGACGCCGCTGATCTTCTACAACATGGTGATCGCCATCATCAACTCGTTCCAGACCTTCGTGCCTGCCCTGATCATGACCGACGGCGGGCCCCAGAACGAAACGCTGTTCGTGGTGCTGAACATCTACCGGAACGGGTTCCAGTTCTTCAACATGGGTTATGCATCGGCGTTGGCGTGGGAACTGTTTATCATCGTGGTCGGCTTCACCATTGCCCAGTTCTACATCTCCAACCGCTGGGTCTACTACGAGGCATGAGGGAGGCACCATGACGACCATCACCGTTCCCCGGTTCCTGACTTCACGACGTTCGCGGCGGCAGATCACCGAGACCCTCGGTCTGATCTTGCTCCAAATCGTAATGACGCTGGTGCTCATCACCTTCCTCGGGCCCACCCTGTGGATGATATCGTCGTCCCTGAAAGCGCGCACCGAGGTCTTCGCCGTGCCCATCGTCTGGATCCCGGCGACGCCCCAATGGGGCAACTACGTCGAGGCCCTCAGCCTGCTGCCGTTCGGCCGGTTCGCCATCAACACCCTGGGGTTGTGCCTGTTGACCGTAACGGGCACGCTGCTGTCGGCGTCCATGGTCGCCTACTCCTTTGCCCGGCTGCGCTGGCCCGGCCGCGACTTCTTCTTTATGTTACTGCTGGGCACCATGATGCTGCCGGAGATCGTCACCCTGATCCCGCGCTTCATCGAGTTCCGCTGGCTCGGCTGGGTCAAGCCGGGCACTGTGTTCAATCTGGGCATCATGCCCCTTAATTACCTGCCACTGACCGTGCCGTACTGGATGGCTCTGACCCCCTTGTACGTCTTCCTGATGCGGCAATTCTTCAAGGGCATCCCTATGGAGCTGGAAGAGGCCGCGCTGGTGGACGGCGCAAGCCGGTTCAACATCCTCTTCCGGATCATCCTGCCCCTTTCCAAGCCGGTGCTTGCGACGGTGGCCGTGTTCCAGTTCCTTCAGACCTACAACGACTTCCTGGAACCGCTGATCTACATCCGCAACCGGAACGACTGGACGTTGGCCCTGGGCCTGCGGGCGCTGAACGACGTGCAACAGACCGGCCAGTGGGAGCTGCTCTTCGCCGCCTCCACCGCCGTGCTGATCCCCATCCTGCTGATCTTCATTTTCGCGCAACGCTACTTCGTGCAAGGGATCGCGACGACAGGGTTTGGGGGGAGGTAGGTTGGTAGGTTGGTAGGTTAGTAGGTTAGTAGATTAGTAGGTTGGTAGATTAGTGGATTGGTAGATTGGTAGATTGGTAGATTGGTGGATTGGTGGATTGGTGGATTGGTGGATTGGTGGATTGACAAACTGGTGGACAAAGGTACTCCCAACTTACCAACTTACCAACTTACCAATTTACCAATTTACCAATTTACCAACTTACCAACTTACCAATCTACCAATCTACCAATCTACCGGTTATCTAAATACGGAGGTTTCTCTCGATGAAGTTCTTTCTCGACAGCGCCATCACCAGCGAGATCGAATATGCGCTGGAGATGTGGAACATAGACGGCGTCACCACCAACCCACGCCACGTCCTGGCGTCGGGCAAGCCGTTTATGGTCGTGATCCGGGAGATCGCGAAGCTCTTCGAAGGCACCGCTAAGCCGATCTCCGTGGAGGTTAACCCGCACCACACCGAGTGGCAGGCGATGGTGGCCGAGGCCGAGAAGCTGGCGGCGATCAGCCCCAACTTCGTCATCAAGCTGCCCTCCACAGAGGCGGGCTTCAAGGCCTGCGCTGTGCTGGCGGGCAAGGGCATCCGCGCCAACGTCACGCTCTCGTTTTCGCCCGTCCAGGCGCTGCAGGCCATGCGCATGGGCGCCGCGTTCGTCTCGCCCTTCATCGGCTGGAAGGAAGCCAGCGGCGAGGAATCGGTGCGTTTCGTCCAGGAGATCGTTGCGATCCGGGACAACTACGGCTTCAAGACCGAGATCATCGTGGCTGCGGTGCGCAACGGCCGCCAGATCGTGGACGCCGGGCTGGCCGGCGCCGACATCGTGACCGCCGGACATGCGGTTTTCAAAGACGCCTTCGCCCACCCGTTCACCGACGAGGGGCTGAAGCGGTTCAGCAACTTCTGGGATCAGACGCGGTATGAGTAGGGGGCGCTCACCAGGTTGGGTTGCCGACCGTGACCGCTGAAGATGAAGAGACCCGGCCGCTGGGCCCTCAGCGGCCGGGTTCATCTCAGAAGGCCCCGGCTTCTGAAGCTACCCGTTTGGTGCTGACGACGGGGCTAATCGTCGCCCTGTGCATCGTCGGCGATTCGTACCTTTACAGCATCCTGCCGCTGGAGGCAGCCAACCTGGGGATCGCCCTGCCGCTGGTGGGGGTGTTGCTCAGCGTCAACCGGCTGGTGCGGCTGATCTCCAACACCTGGGCCAGCAGCCTGTTCCAGCGGTGGGGGCCGAAGCGGCCATTCGTTGCTGCAACGGTGTTATCGCTGCTGACCACCGCGGCCTACGCGTTGGGACGCGGGTTTGCCGTGTTCCTGCCTGCGCGCATGGGCTGGGGCATCGCCTGGTCGGCGCTGCGCCAGGGAGGATACCAGGCCGTCTGGGCCGGCGGCCGTGAGCAGCGCGGCCGTCTGATGGGCCTGCTCTGGGGGATCATCCGGCTGGGCAGCGCGGCCAGTGTGGTGGTCGGCGGCTACCTGCGCGACCGCTTCGGCTATCAGGCAGGCGTGCTCGCCATCATGGGCGCCACAGCGCTGGCGATTCCGCTGGCGCTGGTGTTGCGATGGCCTCTGGAAGCCGAGAGGCGCTTGACAAACAAGGGCCCACGGCCGGCGACCGTCGGCGGGCCTCACTCGTCGGTCGCCGGTCTCACAGAAATGGCGCAATCCCCTCGCGGTCGGCGCGCCCTGGTGGCGAGCTTTGTCTACGCCGTCGTGGAGGGCGTGCTGATCTCGACCGCATCGCTTTTCCTGGCCAACCGGCTGGGGACGGGCGTCTTGATGAGCGGGCTGGGCGCGCGGGTCGGAACGGTGGCGGGCCTGGTGCTGGCCGTGCGGTGGACGTCGGACATCGTGTTCGGGCCGGCCATCGGCGCGCTGGCCGACCGGGTGGGACACGCCCGGGCCGCGATGTTGCTGGCCGCTACCCTGTTGACAGGAGTGACCGGCGTGACGCAGCTTTCCGGCGCGGGGCTGGTGCTCTGCCTGGCGGTGGCGTTCGTCAGCAGCGCAGGGCTGACCGTCATCCTGGGAGCCATCGCCAACGGCCTGGCACTGGGCGCCAGGCATCCGCACCATGTGGTGGGCGCGTACGCCACGGCCATTGATGCCGGTTCAGCCCTGGGCCCACCGCTGGCCTACTCCGCAGGGGTGTTGCTCGGCATGGGGAGGCTGTATGTCGCCGGCGCGCTGGTGCTGCTGGCCGCGACGGTGTGGTACTGGACGGTTGACCGACAGAGACCAGGAGAAACCAGGAAACCAGGAGAAACCAGGAAACCACTGGACGGTAAACCAGGAGAAACCAGGTTTCTTTGAGAAACCTGGTTTCTCCTGGCTGGTTTCTCCTGGTTCTGAGGTATTATTGGAGGAATACTGTGCAAATCGGCAAAGAATTTCGCAATCAAGTGTTCGCTCGTAGCCCGATCTTCAGCTATCTGCCGGCGGAGGATCGCTATCTGTTCGCGCCCGGCGAGGGACGCTATCGCTTCAACGTGATCGGCACCGGCGTCAACGGCCAGGAACACATCCGGGTGACCATGATGGAGGGCCGCGCGACCATCCATGGCGTGTACGACCCCAACCCGCTGAGCGTGGCCGGCGCGCAGGGGACGTATGCCCAGTTCGTGCCGGGGGGCAAGCTGGTCGTCTACGACTCGCTGGAGGCCGCCTGCTCCGATCCGGCCGTAGATGGCCTGATCATCTGCACGCCCAACTACACGCATCTCGATGTGGTGCGCGTGGCCGCAGCGTCGGGCAAGCACATCCTGCTGGAGAAGCCCATGGCCACCACCATCGCCGACGCCTACGCGATCATGCAGATGGCCCAACAGCACCCGGCCGTGTTCCAGATCGGCCTGCAATACCGGTTCAAACCGATCTACGTGGAGGCGATCCACGAGGCGCTGGAGCGCAAGACCATCGGCGACATTAAGACCATCAGCATCATGGAACACCGCTTCCCCTTCCTGGACAAGGTGAAGCAGTGGAACAAATTCTCCAAGTACTCCGGCGGCACGCTGGTGGAAAAGTGCTGCCACTACTTCGACCTGATGAACCTGTTCTCGGGGTCGCGGCCGGTCAGCGTGTTTGCTGTGGGCAGCGCAGCGGTCAACTTCCTGGACTTCGAATATGAGGGGCAGAAGTCCGACATCCTGGACAACGCCTTCGTGATCGTAAGCTATGCCAACGGTGTGCGGGCCAGCTTCAACCTGTGCATGTTCTCGCCCATGTTCTACGAAGAGATGGTGCTGTGCGGCGACGACGGCCGGCTGAAGGTATCGGAGAACGAGGATTTCCTGCCGCTGGCGCAGACCGACACCTACCTGGAGATCAAGTGCGGCGACCGCAAGCCGTCGCGCGTCGGCGCGCCCTGCTACCCGGCCTTCATTCAGCAGAGCGGCCATCACGGCGCGACTTACTTCGAGCACGTCAGCTTCGTGGATAACATACAATCCCGTCAGTCTGGGATCGAGGGTAAGCCCACCGGCGCCGCCACTGCCGCAGAAGGCTTCTGGTCCATCGTGGTCGGCGTCGCCGCAGAAACATCCGTGAAGACCGGCCAACCGGTGTTGATTGACGACCTGCTGCGGGAGAATCACATTGATCTATGAAAGGAGCTCACTCATGTCTCATGGTATCCTGATTCACGAAACGATTGACGACGTCGGCGTGGCCGTGCGCGATCTCAAAGCTGGCGAAGAGGTTGGCATCGTCACCCTGGAGGGACAGCCTTTCGGCGCGATCCTGATGACGCAGGACGTGCCGCTGGGCCACAAGGTCGCCTTGCGCGACATGGCCGTAGGCCACAAGCTGCTGAAATACGGCCGGCCCATCGGCCAGGTGGTACAGCCGGTCGGCAAGGGCAACCATGTGCACACCCACAACTTGAAGACGCTGCGCTGGAGCCTGGAGGAGGTGGCCGCGCCGGAGATCCCGGCGGAGGTGCGCGAGCGTGCGCCCCTGCAATTGGGCGGCCGCAAGGCGGAAGATATGAAGCTGCTGGGCTATCGCCGCGAGAACGGCCGCTTCGGCATCCGCAACCACGTGGTCATCCTGCCGGTGGACGACATCTCCAACGCTGCGGCCGAGGGGGTGTCCTATCTGATCAAAGGCACCATGGCGTTGCCCCACCATTACGGCCGCCTGCAGTTCGGGGAGGACCTGGAGCTCACCTTCCGCACCCTGGCCGGCATCGGCCGCAACCCCAACGTGGCCGCGGTGGTCGTCATCGCCATTGAGCCGAAATGGGCGCAGCGCGTCGCCGACAGCATTGCGGAGACCGGCAAGCCCGTTGCGGCGTTCAGCATCGAGCGTTACGGCGACCTGAAAACCATCGAGATGGCCGCGCGCAAGGCCAAAGAGCTCGTGCAATGGGCCGGCGAGCTGCAGCGCGAGCCGTTCTCGGTGAAGGACCTGTGGATGAGCACCAAGTGCGGCGAGTCCGACACCACCTCGGGCCTGGCGTCGAACCCCACCGTGGGCCGCGTCTTCGAGCGCCTGGAGGCGGCCGGTGCCACCCTGATCTTCGGCGAAACCACCGAAGTGACCGGCGGCGAAGACATCATCGCGTCCCAATGCGTCAGCCAGGAGGTAGCCGACCGCTTCATGGACTTCTTCAACCGCTATCAGGCGCTGGTCAAGAGCAAGGGCGTGGACCTGTTGGGCTCCCAGCCCACCGAGGGCAACATCCGCGGGGGCCTCACCACCATCGAAGAGAAGGCCATGGGCAACATCCAGAAGATGGGCCGCTGTCGCGTCGTCGGCGTATTGGACAAAGCCGAAGAGCCGAAGGGGCCCGGCCTGCACTTCATGGATTCTTCGTCGGCTGCGGCCGAGATGGTCACATTGTGCGCAGCCGCCGGCTCCGTGGTACACTTCTTCCCCACAGGCCAGGGCAACGTCATCGGCAACCCAATCCTGCCGGTGATCAAGCTCAGCGCCAACCCGCTGACCGTGGCGACCATGTCCGAGCACATTGATGTGGACCTCACGGGGCTGCTGCGGCTGGAGATCAACCTGGACCAGGCCGCCGACAAGGCCATGGAAGTTCTGGAGCGCACCATCTGCGGCCGCTTGACCGCTGCCGAGACGTTGCGGCACAACGAGTTTGTGATCACGAAGCTATACGAGAGCGCGTGAGAGTGACGGCGGCCGTTGGCCGACGACAGCTCACGGTTGCTGTTCTGCGATCGTCAGCAGGTCGAGGATCATGCCTGAGTCAACGCCACTCATCCCACTGCCCCCAAAAGGCCGGCCCAAAGAAGCGATCCTGGCCGAGATGGAAGCGGCGCGCGCTCGCGACGCGGCCTGGCGCGAGGGCAAGGCCTTCAGCATGGTCTACTACGCCGACGAGGAGATCCTCGACCTGCTGAAAGCCGCATACACCATGTTCTTCTCCGAGAACGGCCTCAACCCCACGGCCTTTCCCAGCCTGCGCAAGTTCGAGACCGAAGTGGTGGCCATGACGGCCTCGCTGCTGGGCGGGGACGCGGAGGTATGCGGCAACATGACCGCGGGCGGCACCGACAGCATCCTGGCCGCGGTCAAGGCGGCGCGCGATTGGGCCCGGGCGCGGAACCCCCGCAACACCGCGCCGGAGATGGTGCTGCCGGTCACTGCGCATCCGGCGTTCGACAAGGCCGGCCACTACTTCGGCGTCAAGGTGGTCCATGTGCCCGTGCGGCCCGATTTTCGTGCCGACGTGGCTGCGATGGCCGCAGCGATCAACGAGCGCACCATCTTGCTGGTGGGCTCTGCGCCGTCGTATCCGCAGGGCGTGGTGGACCCCATCCCCGAGCTGGCCCGGCTGGCCCAAGAGCATGGCCTGTGGCTCCACGTGGACGCCTGCGTGGGCGGCTTCGTGTTGCCGTTTGCGCGCAAGCTGGGCTATCCCGTGCCGGCCTTCGACTTCAGCGTGCCCGGCGTGACCTCCATGTCGGCCGACCTGCACAAGTACGGCTATGCGGCCAAAGGCGCGTCGGTGGTGCTCTACCGCAACGCCGGGCTTCGACGCCATCAGTTCTTCGTGACCACGAGCTGGCCGGGCGGCATCTACGCGTCCCCCGCGCTGGCCGGCACGCGGCCCGGCGGTGCCATCGCGGCCGCCTGGGCCATCCTCAACTTCCTGGGCGAAGAGGGCTACCTGCGCATCGTGGACGTTATGATGCGCACGGCAACCAGGCTGCGCGCAGGGATCAACGCCATCCCGGGGCTGCAGGTGCTGGGCGACCCCGACATGTGCGTGATGGCCATCGGCTCGGCCGGGCTGGACGTCTACGAGGTGGCCGATGAGCTGCAAACCCGTGGCTGGTACCTCGACCGCCAGCAGTTCCCGCCTAGCCTGCACCTGACCGTGACCTATGCCCACTCGGCCACGGCCGATGCCTTCCTGGCGGACCTGCGCTGGGCGGCCGACCGGGTGCGCCGGCCCAGCCTGCGGCGCTGGGGGACGCGCTTGCTCCTGGCGCTGGTGAACCTGCTGACCCGCATCCTGCCGGAGCGATGGATCAGCCGGCTGACCGCGCTGGCCGGCCGGATGACGGGCAAGGGGGGCCTGCCCGGCCGCTCCGCGCCCATGTACGGCATGATGGCCGCCCTCCCCAACCGCGGGGACGTGGATCAACTGGTGCTCGACGTGCTGGATGGGCTGACGCGGGCGAAGTAGGAACACCCTGAAGATTTGGCTGTTTGACCTTACTCAGTTGCTGAAGTAGAATCACGATACCGGCAAAAAAGATCCGTACTGGCTGTCTGGAGGAGTTGAGCGATGACCGTGGAAGTGATTTCGAAGCCTATCTACCGAATTCTGACCGACCTGACCCAAGAGCCCCGGCTGGAGGTCGCGCTGCCGTTGGCTATGAAGGACTGGCTGCGTTTGAAGCTCAAGGAAGCCACAGAGCAACGCATCGCCTTCGAACAACGCTACAACATGGATTTCCAGGCCTTCAAGCAAGCCTGGGAGGAGGGGCGCCTGGCCGACCGCTACTCCTACGAGGTCGAGCACGACTACTGGGAATGGGAAGCAGCGGTCAGTGATGAGACTCGACTGGCGCAGATGCTCAACGACCTGCCATGACACTGGCCGAGTTTGAGCGACAGGTCGTTGTAACTGCCCTGGCATCGCCCATCTGCGGCGTGCCGGTACTGCGTCGCCTGTCGCCGACTTCCATAAATTTGCGCGTCGACCTCACCGTGGGCGGGTTTGTGGATGCGTTCTACAACGAAGAAACCGGCACAACGGCCTTTGCCTGGATTCGCGATGGCCGCCGCGTTTTCGGGGCCGATAACACCGGGGGCTGGCACATCCACCCCTTAGAGGCTCCTCAGCAACATCTTCCTCTCCGATCAGCCATGTCTTTCGCTGAGTTCATTGCCCACATCGAAGACGAAACCTCTACCCTTTCAGCGACGAGGTGAAGACGCCATGTCCACGCTCACCGTCGTACAACGCGAGCGGCTGCCCCTGGGCACCAAGCTGCTGTATGGCAGCGGCGACTGGGGGATGGCCAGCTACAACACCCTGCGCAACATCTTCTACGCCATCTTCCTGACCGACGTGGTGGGCCTCGATCCGCGGCTGGCGTCGGTGGCGGCGTTCGTCGGCGTGATCTGGGACGCGGTCAACGACCCGCTGGTAGGGACGTTGAGTGACCGGGTGCGCACCCGCTGGGGTCGCAGGCGGCCGTTCTTCATCTTCGCCATCCCCTTCGGGCTCTGCTTCTTGCTGCTGTGGTGGGCGCCGCCGTGGGAAAGCCAGCTTGCATTGATGGCCACTGTGACGCTGGCCTACATGATCAGCGACACGCTGCAGACCCTGGTGGTCGTGCCGTTCCTGTCGCTGACCCCCGAGCTCACCCCCGACTACGACGAGCGCACGTCGCTCACCAGCTTCCGCATGTTCTTCAACCTGATCGCCTCTCTGGCCACGGCCGCCGGTGCGCCGGAGATCCTGCATGCGGCGCTGGGTGCCGGCCTCACGCAACAACAGGCGTACCTGCTGATGGCGGCGCTGTTCGGCGGGCTGGCCGCGCTACCCTTCCTGCTCATGCTCTTCTTCCTGCGTGAGCGCACGACGGACCCGGCTGAGGCAGCCACCCATAACCGATCAGCTCCAGCGGCATCGCCGCGCGAAACAGCCCGCGAGACCCTCCGCAAGGCCTGGGCCAACGTGCCGTTCCGCTTCGCCACCGCGCTCAACGTCCTGACGTGGGCGACGTTGGACCTGATCTCGCTGATCCTGCCCTTCTTCCTGACCTACTGGATCGCGCAGGGCAACCTGTTGGCGAAGGCAGATCTCTTTGGGGTCAAGCTGGCGCTGCAGTCCGCCGTGCTGGGCCTGCTCTTCCTGGTGGCGATCGCGTGCCTGCCGCTGTGGGTGTGGCTGTCGGCGCGCCTGGGCAAGCGCAACGCGTTCATCGTCGGCATGGTCGCGTGGGGGCTGGTGCAGCTCGCCATCTTCTCGGTGCAGCCCGGCCAGGCGGGCCTGATCCTGGGGCTGACCGTGCTGGCGGGCATCTGCGTCTCGGCAGGCCACGTGCTGCCCGACGCCATCTTCCCGGACGTGGTGGAGTGGGACGAACTGCGCACGCGCAGGCGCCACGAGGGGATGTACTACGGGGTGAAGAACTTCAGCCGCAAGTTGACGAGCGCGTTCGCCATCTTCCTGGCGTTGCAGATGCTGGGCTGGTTGGGCTATCAGACCCCGCCCGTCGGTGCGCTGCAATTCAGCCAGCCGCCGGCCGCGGTGTTGGGCATCCGTCTGCTCACCGGGCCCATCGGCGCGCTGCTCATGCTGGCCGCCATCGCCGTGGCCTGGTTCTACCCCATCACCCGCGAGCGACACGCGCGCATCCGAGCGTTGTTGGCGCGCAGGCAGGCACAGGCCACAGTGAGGGATCTCAAGGCAGAATGATCACCAAAGGCCAGCAAACGATATTCCAGCAATCTGTTGAGGTCACGACATGTCACACGGTTTCACCGGCAAGATTCTGCGGGTTGACCTGACCACAGGCAAAACCTGGGTCGAGATGATTGATGAGGCAACTTACCGACTTTTCCCCGGCGGACGAGCGCTGGCTGCGTATCTGTTGCTCAAGATGCTGCCGCCCGGCACCGATCCGCTGGGGCCGGACAACGTGCTGATCCTGGCCAACGGCCTGCTGACCGGCGCGCCCTTCTCGACGGCGACGCGCTTCACCGCGGCCGCGCGCTCTCCCCTCACCGGCACGTTCGGCGAGTCGGAAGCGGGCGGCTTCTGGGGGCCTGAGCTGAAGATGGCCGGTTGGGAAGCGATCGTGATCACCGGTCGAGCGGCCCAGCCGGTCTACCTCTGGATCAAAAACGACCAGGTCGAGATCCGGGACGCGCGGCACCTGTGGAAACGCGACCCACTGGAAGCCCAGACGGTCATCCGCGAAGAGACAGGCGAGAAGCTGGCGCGCGTGCTTCAGATCGGCCTGGGCGGGGAAAACCTGGTGCGCTTCGCAGGGCTGACCAACGAGCTGCGCCATTTCAACGGCCGCAACGGCATGGGCGCGGTGTTCGGCTCCAAACACCTCAAGGCCGTTGCGGTGCGCGGCACCACCAAATACCTGGACCTGGCGCACGATCCGACCCCCATTGCGGAACTGGGCCGCCATCTGGCCAAACAAGTGAAAGAACACCCTGCCAGTTGGGATCTGCAAGTGCGCGGCACGCCAGGCCTGACGGCAGGCCTCAACGCTGCCGGCATCCTGCCCACCCGCAACTTCCTGACCGGCGCGTTCGAGGGGGTGGATAACATCCGCTGGGAGGCCTATGAGAAGGAACTGCTCACCGCCAGGCGGAGCTGCTACGCGTGCGCAGTGCGCTGCAAGCGCGAGGTCAAAGTGGACGACCGCTACCAGGTCAGCGATCAGTACGGCGGGCCGGAGTACGAGACGGTGGCCGGCTTCGGCTCCAACTGTGGGGTGGACGACCTGCAGGCCATCGCCAAAGCCAACGAGTTGTGTGGCCGCTTCACCCTGGACGCCATCTCGACCAGCTCGACCGTGGCCTTCGCGATGGAGTGTTTCGAGCACGGCTTGATCGGCCCTGAGGACACGGGTGGGCTGGAGTTGCGTTTCGGAAACGCAGAGGCTATGGTAAAATGCGTCGAAATGATCGCCCGCCGCGAGCACATCGGCGACCTGTTGGCCGAGGGGGTGAAACGGGCATCGGAGAAGATCGGCGGGGATGCGCGCTACTTCGCCATGCACGTCAAAGGTCAGGAGCTGCCGATGCACGACCCGCGCGGCAAGCTGGGGTTGGCGCTGGGCTATGCGATCAACGAGGCCGGCGCGGATCACCTTACGGCCGTGCACGACCCGGCGCTGGCGAACCCGGAATCCATCACCTTCAAGGGTGCGCAGCCGCTGGGCATCACCGAGGCGTTGTCGCCCCTGGAGCTCAGCCCGCGCAAGGCCCGCAATTACGCACTGATGGAGAACTGGAACAGCTTCGAGAAAACCATCGGCCTGTGCTTCTTCGGCCCGGCCCCGCGCTCCTTCATCCAGGCCGACGAGGTGCTGGCGGCCGTGCGCGCGGCCTCCGGCTGGGATGTGGACATCCCCGACCTGCTGCGCATCGGCGAACGGGCCACCAACCTGGCGCGCATCTTCAACTTGCGGGAAGGGTTCAGCCGCAAGGACGACACCTTGCCGGAACGGTTGTTCCAGCCGTTGCAGGGAGGTGCGCTGGCCGGCCGCAGCGTGCCGCGCGAGGAGTTCGAGCAAGCCCTGACCGCTCTGTACGAGCTGAAGGGCTGGGATCCGGAGACCGGGGTGCCGACACGGGCCCGGCTGGCCGAACTGGGCATCGAATGGGCCGCCGATCTGCTATGATGCGCGTCCACCTCGGCGGGCACCTGGACTGGTACGACCCGCAAAAACGGTCCTGGCTGGACGTGCCAGTGGAGGGGACCATCACCCTGTTGGCGCTGGCGGAACGCCTGGGCGTGCCGCCGGGTGAGATCGCCATTGTTACCGTCAACCGCCGCGCCGCCGAGCTGGAGACGGACAGCGCACGTGAAGGGGACACGGTAGAGTTCTTCCCTGCGGTCGGCGGCGGATGACAGGAGGCTCAGAAGGCCATAGTTCTAACCAGAAAATCGCCGCCGGACGTGCCAGGCATCCTCTCAGGTGCCTGGCACGTGGACACGGACTCGTTTTCATGGCACGTTGTGCGCTGGCTAACCAGAAATTCGCCGCCAGACGTGCCAGGCATCCTCTCAGGTGCCTGGCACGTGGACACGGACTCGTTTTCATGGCACGTTGTGCGCTGGCTGAAACCGGAGAAGGCGCATGGACAGATACCGTATACCCTACGGCCGGATCCAACTGGAGTTCGCGCTGCCCGAAGACCGTGGCTGGACGGTACAGCTCCTGGCCCCGCGCGACGTCCCGCCGGCAGCCGATCCGATGGCCGAGGTAGAGCGCGCATTGGACGGTGCGCCCCTTCCCAGGCCAGACGCCCCGGCGCGTGACGCCCAGGGGGGAGCCCTGGCGTCCGGCGCAACTGACCCGGCGCGCGCCACCCCGCGCGTCGCGATCGCCGTCAACGACAAGACGCGGCCGGTGCCCCACCAGCACCTGCTCCCGCCCTTGCTGGCGCGCCTGGAGGCAATGGGCATCCCGCCCGCACAGATCACCCTTTTGATCGCCACCGGCACCCATACGCCCATGCCGGCCGAAGAGTACGCGCTGGTCATCCCGGCCGATCTCCTCGGGCGGGGGTACCGCGTCGTCAGCCACGATTGCGACGACGAGGCCAACCTGGTCTACCTGGGCGAAACGTCCCGCGGGACTCCTGTGTGGGTCAACCGCCTGTGGTGGGAAGCCGATCTGCGCATCGTGGTGGGCAACATCGAGCCGCACCAGTTCATGGGGTTTTCCGGCGGCGTGAAAAGCGCGGCGGTCGGCCTGACCGGCCGCGTTACGATCAACACCAACCACGCGATGATGACCGCTCCGGGCGCGCAGATCAACCACTACGACGATAACCCGTGCCGCCAGGACGTGGAAGAGATCGGTCGGATCATCGGTGTGCATTTTGCCCTGAACAGCATCCTCAACGATCATAAGCAGATCGTCCATGTACTGGCCGGCCCGCCCCTGGAGGTGATGCGTCGCGGCATCCCGCTGCTGCGCGACGTCTTCCAGGTGACAGTGGCAGAACCGTTCGATCTGATGATCGTTTCGCCCGGCGGACACCCCAAGGACATCAACCTCTACCAGGCGCAGAAGGCGTTGGGCCACGCGACCCCGGTTACTAAGCCCGGCGGCACGGTGATCCTGGCCGCAGCATGTCCCGAAGGCACCGGAAGCAAGGGCTACGAGGCGTTCATGGCCGACCCCGCCATGACCAGCTATCAGGCTGTCCTGGAGCGCTATGCGCGCGAAGGCTATCGTATCGGCCCGCACAAGGCATGGCAGATCGCGCGCGATGCCAGCCGGGTGCGCCTGATCTTCGTCTCCGACATGGCCCCCGACTTTGCGCGTCACTTGCTGCTCAACCCCATCGCCGACCGTCCAGGAATGTCCTCCCAGGCGCAACTGGATGCTGCGCTGGCCATCGCCCTGGCCGATCTGCCCGCCGGTGCAACCATCGGCATCATGCCGCTGGCCAACGCCACGATTCCCGTATTGGAGACAACCCCATGCCGGAAACAAACATTACCTTGAACCCCTATCTGCGCAACCCACACCTGGAGGGGGACGCGTTCTTCTGGGAAGGGGGACCGGACGGCATCCTGCTGATCCACGGCTTCACCGCCACGGCCGCCGAGGTGTTGCCGTTGGCCCGCCACCTGTACGGGCAGGGATACACCGTGGCGGGGCCGCTCCTGCCGGGGCATAAAGCTCGACCGGCCGAGATCAACCGGTACCGATGGCGGGACTGGGTGCAAACCGTGGAAAAGGCCTATCGCGAGGTCGCCTCTCGCTGCAAACGGGTGGTGGTGGGCGGGGAATCTGCCGGCGGGTTGCTGGCCCTCTACATGGCGCAACAACATCCCGAAGTGTCCGCCGTCCTGGCCTACGCCCCTGCCCTGAAGCTCACGGTTCGACGCCGTGACGTCGCTCTGCTCTACCTCTTGAGCCCGTTCCTGGAATCGGTTCCCAAGAAGCCCGGACCGCCCACGGCCGCCGATGCGCTGTGGCAGGGTTACCCGGTCAATCCGCTCAAGGGCGTTCGTGCCCTGTTGGAATTGCAACGCCAGGTGCAACCCCAACTCAGAGCCATCACCCAGCCGATCCTCATCGTGCAGGGCCGGCTGGACGACACGGTGCACCCGGATGTGCCCCAAATGATCTACGACGGCGTGCGTTCGACCATCAAAGAGATGTACTGGATGGAGCACTCTTCGCACTGTGTGATCCTGGATCAGGAGCGAGAGCAGATCTTTGCCCTGACGACGCAGTTCCTTTCCCGCGTCCTCCGCCAGGAGTGAGGCACGCAACGATCGCATTGGTTACTCATCACACCCACAAGGAGTCCGCCCATGTCCCGACCGCTTCGCTGGTATGATTTCATCACCATCAACGTTTTCTTCTTCGGCCTCACGGCGCTCTCGCAGACCAACGGCCTGGTATTCCCTTTGCTGGTGCAGGGATTCGTGGGTGAGGCCCAAAAAGGGACTTACCTGGGCCGGCTACGGCTCTGGACCCTGATGGTCGCCCTGCTGTGGCAGGCGCTGATCGGCATGCTCTCGGACCGCAGCACCTTGCGCTGGGGGCGGCGCCGGCCTTTCATCTTCATCGGCACCCTGGGGATGTTGGTTTTCATTGCGCTGGTCGGCATCTCATCGGGCATGACGGGCATGTCCGGCTTCTGGTTTCTGTTTGCCATGGCCATCTTGCTGTCGGTGGCGGCCAACACTGCCCACGGCGCAGAGCAAGGCCTGATCCCCGATCTGGTGCCCGAAGACAAACGGGGGCGCTTCTCCGGTATCAAAGCCGTGCTGGAAGTGCCGCTGCCCATGATCCTGGTGGCCTTCACCGTGGCCCGGCTGATTGCGGCCGGAAACCTGTGGGGCGGCCTGGTTGTGGTGATGGCCATCCTGATGATCACCATGCTGCTGACCATGCTGGCCCCGGAAACGCCGCTGAAAGAAGCCCCGGGCCGCCTTAACTGGACGCCCATCCTGCGCCTGGCGTTGATGACCGCCATCTTCACGGCGATCATCCTGGGCCTGGGATGGGCGGTGCGCCAATCCAGCACCCTTTTCAGCGCGATCTCCGCACCGGCCGTGTTACTCCCCCTGACCGGCCTGGTCGGATTGATCGCGATGGCCGTCGCTGTGGGCCTGGGGGTGTGGATCAGCGTGCGAATCAGCATCGGCAACGAAGCGGCGCGTGCCAACCCCTCTTTCACCTGGTGGGTGGTCAACCGCCTGGCGTTCCTGGTGGGGGCGACGAACCTTTCCACCTTTGCCGTCTACTTCTTGCAAGGCCGGTTGGGGCTGGAGCGGGAAAAGGCCGCTGCCCCCGCTGCACTGTTGATGACGGTTATCGGGGTCTTCATCTTGCTCTCGGCGCTGCCCAGCGGCTGGTTGGCGGATAAGTTCGGCCACAGGCGGCTGGTGACCATCGCTGGCTTGCTGGCGGCTGTGGGGGTGGTGATCGCGCTACTGCTGCCCAACATGAACGTGATCTACCTCGGCAGCAGCCTCATCGGGATTGCCACCGGCCTGTTCTTCACGGCCAACTGGGCGCTGGGCACCGAGCTGGCGCCCAAGGCCGAAGCAGGCCGCTACCTGGGCATCTCCAATCTGGCCGGCGCCGGCGCGGGGGCGGTAGGCGCCTACATCGGCGGGCCGCTGGCCGACTTCATTACGGCGCAACTGCCGGCCTTGCCGGGGGCGGGGTATATCTTGCTGTTCGCGATTTATGGGGTGATGTTCGTGCTGTCGGTGGTTGCGCTGCGCGGGGTGCGGGAACCGTCCCTTGCGACGACGCGTCCCGCCTGAGCAGTCGAATCTGCCCTGAAAATCACCGCGGAGGACGCAGAGGGCGCGGAGAACCTGAAAGCCTCTGCGATCTTTGCGCCCTCTGCGGTAAGATTCTC
>FWPV01000991.1_pt1 | contig 82947 bp, 75 predicted proteins | sample 2228371 | NCBI WGS metagenome assembly FWPV01 (sample SAMEA103939776, study PRJEB20133) | metagenome
CTGTTCCCATCCCGAACACAGAAGTTAAGCTCTCCAGTGTCGATGGTACTTGGACCGCAGGGTCCTGGGAGAGTAGATCGCCGCCGGGTAACAACCCGTTAGCAATGAAGCTATGCTTCATTGATTGCGATAGATTAAGGAATGCCTTCTGCGCAGATGTGCTTTAGGGCAGGTCATGCAGAAGACTTGATCGCCGTCGGGTTTAAATACTCCTCAATAGCTCAGTTGGTAGAGCATGCGGCTGTTAACCGCAGGGTCGCTGGTTCGAGTCCAGCTTGGGGAGCCATTTTATTTTAACAAACTAAAAAAAGATATGATGAATTATTAATTTTAATAATTGATCATATCTTTTTTTATGTTCATGCCTCATTACCGCTAAAGTCCTAAATCAGTAATGCCTCTTTTTATATGACAATACATGGCAAGCGCTGCACCATCGGCGTCTCGCTGCTCAATAAAGTGGGCGATATTAATGTTGACAGAGTATTGAAAAGAGTATAAAATCCTACTAAGACATCATACCACGTTTGCGAGCTATTCTATAGAAGGCCAGTTTTGTTTTAATTAAACCATTAGGACGTCATACAACGTTTAAATTTTATTTTTAAAGCAGCAAGATCAAGAAGATTATATATAGTTAAAATGGAGGAGAATAATATGAGAAGTGATCAAATGAAGGCAGGCGTTACGAAAATTCCACACAGAGCCTTGTTTAAGGCGTTAGGATTGACAGACGAAGAGATTCGCCGGCCTATGATAGGCATCGTTAACTCGCAGAACGACATCATTCCGGGGCACTTGCACCTGGATGATATCGTGGAAGCAGTTTCGGCTGGTGTGAGAATGGCGGGAGGAACGCCTTTCCAATTTCCCGCAATTGGCGTTTGTGATGGTATAGCGATGGGACATGAAGGAATGAAGTATTCCCTAATCAGCCGTGAGCATATTGCTGATTCTGTAGAAATTATGGCAATGGCGCATCCCTTCGACGCACTGGTGTTCGTTCCAAACTGTGATAAAATAGTGCCCGGCATGCTGATGGCCGCACTAAGACTGAATATCCCAAGTATATTTATCAGCGGTGGTCCTATGATGCCGGCTTATTACAACGGCAAAAAAATGACAGTTTCCAATGCATTTGAAGCGGTAGGCGCAGCAGGCGCAAATAAGATCAGTGCGAAGGAAATCGCAGATATAGAGGATTATTCATGCCCGGGCTGTGGCTCTTGCGCAGGTATGTTTACAGCAAATTCAATGAACTGCATGACAGAGGTTATCGGTCTCGGTTTGCCTGGCAACGGTACTATCCCGGCTGTCAATGCAGCTCGCATTCGTCTTGCCAAGGAGGCGGGCATGAAGATAATGGAGCTATTAGAAAAGGATATCCGTCCTCGTGATATCGTGACATCTGATTCACTGCACAATGCGCTGACTGCAGACATGGCTTTGGGCTGCTCGTCCAACACTGTGCTGCATCTGCCTGCAATAGCGCATTCCGCAGGTATTAAAATAAGTCTCGAAAATATCAACGAAATTAGCAAGGCAACACCGCATTTAGTAAAGCTCAGCCCTGCCGGTTCAGACTGTCTGGTTGATCTCTGGCAGGCCGGCGGTCTTCCTGCTGTGCTGAAGGAACTGGACGAATATGATTTGCTCCGCACCAACTGTATGACGGTAACAGGCAAGACTGTTGCTGAGAATATCAAGGATTCCTACGTGAAGGATTCGTCGGTCATCAGAACTCGTGAAAATGCATACTCAGCTGATGGAGGGCTTGCAATACTTTGGGGCAACCTGGCACCGGATGGTGCCGTTGTCAAGAAGGGTGCGGTGTTGCCTGAGATGATGGTGCACAGCGGACCTGCCAGAGTTTACAACAGCGAGGAAGAATGCATGGATGCCATAATGAACGGCAAGGTTGTGGCGGGAGATGTGATTGTTGTCCGTTATGAAGGTCCTAAGGGTGGTCCCGGTATGCGGGAGATGCTTACACCTACATCGGCAATTGCAGGTATGGGACTTGACAGCAGTGTGGCATTGATTACAGACGGCAGATTCTCCGGTGCATCCCGAGGTGCTTCTATAGGGCATATATCTCCGGAAGCTGCTGCTGGTGGCTTGATAGGCATTGTAGAGGAAGGCGATATCATAAGCATAGATATTCCCAACAACAAGTTGGAGCTTTTAGTGGATGAGGAAACCATAGCTGGGAGAAGGGCCAGGTTTGTGCCTTTAGAGAAGCCCGTACCTAATGGATACCTCAAGCGCTACCGCAAGCTGGTAACATCCGCCAGCACTGGCGCAATATTCGAAGAGTAGAAGCAGATATTTAATGGAATAAAGATAAAAGAGGAAAATCATGTCGAGTTTCCTCTTTTTTTGTTGTGATTTATCAGCCCTTTTGTTAATATTATTTAAGGGAATTACATAATTTAATAAATATAATGTTTAAAAGCAATAATTTATAAGGGAGAATAAGTGATGGCAGCTAGAAGTCGAAATTTACTCATGGGATTCATATTATTTTGTGTTGCATTTGCGATTATAAGTTCAAGAGGAATGCTTGTTGATGTATATTCCAATAATATGGAAGCAATGGGCAGCAGCGAGGAATATTACATAGACCAAAAGAGCCCTCACTGGGAGCTTATGAAGCAGCGGGTAAAAGTGAAAGGCATCTATATGACCGGTAATACTGTAGGATATCAGGAAAGGTTCAATAAGCTGATAGACCTGATAAAGACCACAGAGATAAATGCAGTTGTAATAGATGTGAAGGATGACGAAGGTTTGATGACTTACTCCAGCAATCTTCCTGATGTGGAGTTCACAGGAGCAAATAAAAATGTGAGAATCAAGGATATAAACGCTGTAATGAAAGTCCTTCGAGAAAACAATATATATTCAATAGCTCGAATTGTTACCTTCAAGGATAGAAGAGCCGGAGACAAATACGCCAACCTGGCAGTTAAGGACACTAGCGGAGGAATATGGAGAGACAGGCACGGAATGTCCTGGCTGAATCCTTACAATAGTGAATCATGGGACTATATTGTCGACATAGCAGAAGAAGCTGCGACAAAAGGCTTTAATGAGGTACAGTTTGATTACGTCAGGTTTCCTACCGACGGGAACACAAAAATAATAGACTATGGTGCCAGTGCTGCAGGCAAGTCCAAGGCAGAGGCGATTGCAGAATTCCTGGCCTATGGAAGGGATAGACTCAGCAAAAAGGGAGTAGTTGTTTCAGCAGACGTTTTTGGCCTTGTGACAACTGCTGCAGATGATATGCGTATTGGACAGCATCTTGAGTCAATAGCAAGAAGCGTTGATGTCATTTGCCCGATGGTTTATCCATCCCATTACGGCAAGGGAAGCTATGGAGTAGCAGAGCCGGACTTTGAACCATATAAGATAGTGAACCGGAGTATGACAGTTGCACAGCAAAGAGTAGATGCCATAAAGGATGTGAGCAAAAAAGCATTGCTGAGGCCATGGCTTCAAGACTTCACAGCATCGTATCTTCCCAAATATCAACGATATGGTGCCGCTGAAGTAAGAGCACAAATAAAAGCCACATATGATGCAGGTGCTGAGGAATGGCTGCTGTGGAATGCAGGCAACAAATTTACTGCGGGGGCGTTGAACCAGGAATAGAATATTTATAATCAATAAAGGTTATATCAGATTTTAGTATTTGATATAGCCTTTTGTCGAAAAAATGACGATAAATTTATTTGATAGGAATAGTATTATATTTTACCATATGATACAATATATAGTGCAAAGAGATGCAGTAACATACAAAATATAGTTTGGAGGTGCTGATAAGCTGTGTTAACAAGCAATGCAATTAAAGTATTGGAAAAACGTTATTTGATAAAGGATGATAAAGGAAAAACAATTGAAACTCCTGAGCAGATGTTCAGAAGAGTTGCAAGTACTATAGCAGCCGCAGATAGTTTGTACGACAGCTCAGCCGATACTAAGGCTACTGAGGAAAAGTTCTATAAGCTGATGAGCAATCTTGAGTTTGTACCTAATTCCCCGACCTTGATGAATGCGGGTAGAGAGCTTGGGCAGCTGTCTGCGTGCTTTGTGCTTCCGGTTGAGGATTCTATGGAGGGTATTTTTGACGCGATCAAGAATGCTGCAATGATACATAAAAGCGGCGGAGGAACTGGTTTCAGCTTCAGCCGACTAAGAGGCAAAGGGTCTACTGTAATGACAACCGGCGGTGTAGCATCAGGGCCTATAAGCTTTATGAAGGTTTTTAATTCCGCAACTGAAGCAGTAAAGCAGGGGGGGACTAGAAGAGGCGCCAATATGGGCATTCTTCGAGTAGATCACCCGGACATACTTGAATTCATACAGTGCAAAAAAGATAATAGCGATATAACTAATTTCAATATAAGCATCGCAATTACTGAAAAATTCATGGAAGCCGTAGAAAAGGGCGCGGACTATGAGCTGGTTGACCCGGGCTCCAAGAAGGCTGTGGGCAAGCTGAATGCAAAAGAGGTTTATGAGCTGATAGTAGATATGGCCTGGAACAACGGTGAGCCGGGAATAATATTCCTGGACAGGATAAACAGGGACAATGTAGTTCCGAAGCTTGGAGAAATTGAGAGCACCAACCCTTGCGGCGAGCAGCCGCTGCTCCCATATGAATCCTGCAACCTGGGTTCCATAAATTTGATGAGCTGCTTGAAGAAGAATAAATCCAAAGCTGAAATAGATTACGGCAAGCTAGGCGACATTGTAGATGCTTCAGTGCATTTCCTTGATAATGTAATAGATGTCAACAAGTACCCGCTGCCTGCGGTTGATGAGATGACAAAGGGAACTAGAAAGATCGGTCTTGGTGTCATGGCCTTTGCAGATATGCTTATTGAACTTGGCGTTCCTTATAATTCAGAGGAAGCCGTCAAAATAGCAGAAGACATAATGAAATTCATAAACGACAGGTCAAAAGAGACCTCGATAAAGCTGGCCGAAAAAAGGGGAACCTTCAGATGTTACGATGATAGCATCTTTAAGGAAAAGGGCATTGCAATAAGGAACGCTACAACTACAACCATAGCTCCTACCGGCACAATATCGATAATAGCAGGAGTATCCAGCGGAATTGAGCCATTATTTGCACTTTCCTTTGTAAGAAATGTAATGGACAATGATGAGCTTCCTGAAGTGAATCCTTTATTTGAAAAGGTTGCTAAGGAAAGAGGCTTCTACAGCACTGAGCTGATGAAGGAAATAGCAGCTCACGGAACAATTCATGATATTAAAAGCATACCTGAGGATATAAGAAGAGTATTTGTAACTGCCCACGATATCGAGCCGGAGTGGCATATAAAGATACAGTCAGCCTTCCAAAGATATACGGATAATGCTGTATCCAAGACAGTTAATTTTTCAAATTCGGCCACCAAGGAAGATGTAAGTGCTGTTTACATGCTGGCTTACAAGATGGACTGCAAGGGCGTGACAATATACAGGGACGGCAGCCGTGACTCCCAGGTGTTGAATATAGGCTCGGTCAATAAGGTGAAGAAGGAAGAGGCAGCTGTGACTGCCGCAGCACCTGAAGTACTTGTGCCAAGGACCAGACCTGAAGTGACAATTGGAGTAACCGAAAAAGTCAAGATAGGCTGCGGTAATCTATATATAACAGTAAATTCCGATGAGAACGGCATTTGCGAGGTATTCACAAACCTTGGAAGAGCAGGAGGCTGCCCAAGTCAGTCAGAGGCAACCAGCCGCCTTATCTCAATAGCCTTGAGGGCTGGTGTGGATATTAATGAGATAATAGAGCAGCTTAGAGGCATCAGATGCCACTCCACTTTGAGGCAGAAGGACCTTAAGGTGCTATCCTGCCCGGATGCAATAGGCAGAGCTCTTGAAAAGTATATGAAGTTCAATGTGGAGCAAAAGGATATAAAGACAATGGATGAGCTTGCAGTAGAGATTGAGGAGAGAGGAAGCTGCATCGGCAACTGTTCCCTCTGTGCAACCCAGTGCCAGGCAGCCGCAGCAGGAGATGACGGATTATCCTACAGTGCTTTCCAGAGCTCCAACAGCAAGCTGAAGAACTGCCCTGAGTGCGGCAGCCCAATACAGCACGAAGGCGGCTGCGTGATTTGCAGGAACTGCGGTTATTCGAAATGTAATTAATACTGTAAGCGTCAAATAAGTGAGTGTATGGAATCTCCCCTAATTCTATGAGACAATGCTCTAAATTAGAGATTGTAGAGTTTTTCGACTCAGCTCGAAAAACTCCAAAGGAGGTTTAGAGTTGAATACCAGGGAAGTCACTCAAAAGTATCGCTTGAATCAATGGACTGAAATCATCCGGGAATGCCGCAGCAGTGGACAGACCGTCTCTAAATGGTGTGCCGATCATGACATCAATCCGAAAAGCTACTACTATTGGTTAAGACGCGTCCGCACGGCCGCCTGCGAGGCCCTTCCGTCCATCGGCGCAGGGAACAGCCCGATTGTGCCGATAAACATTCCGGTACATACTGCAGATCTTGGTTATGTGAATCAAGAATCATCGCCGGATATCCTTCTGCGATTTGGATCTGTAACACTGGAACTTCGCAACAATACATCCGCAACATTGATTGAAAATACCTTGAGGGCACTACAAAATGTTCGGTGATGTCTCGAAAGCAGAGAAAATCTATATCGCTTGCGGATATACCGACATGCGAAAGTCCATCGTTGGTCTTGCCGCTCTCGTCCAACAGAACTTTCAATTGAATCCTTTCCAGAACAGCCTATTTCGCTTCTGCGGTCAACGATGCGACCGGATGATGAATTATCTTGAGGATGGCAACTGCTCCATTTCCAACAACCTTGCCGAAAACAGCATCCGTCCCTTCACCATTGGACGTAAGAACTGGTTGTTCAGCGGAAGTCCCAAAGGAGCTGCAGCAAGCGCTACCGTCTATAGCATAATCGAAAGCGCCAAGTCAAACGGCCTGAATCCGTATAAATATCTTCATTTCATCTTTAGTGAACTGCCCGGTGTGCAGTTCGGGCAACATCCGGAATTCCTTGAAGATTATCTTCCGTGGAGTCCGGAAATTCAAGAAAGTTGTAAATAGAGCAAAAACTTGAGTATACACAAGTTTTTGCTTTTTTACTATCCACTATGTTATTTGACGATTACTACTAATAAGTTTAGAGATAGGTACTAAATAGTATCTATCTTTTATTTTGCATTGTTTCTGTTGGTTTATAAAATAAGCTGCAATAAGTGGATAGCAAGGTGTCCGGAATCAGAAAAAGGGTTGACAAAAATAGACTACAAATGTAAACTATAGATAGACTACAAATGTAAACGGAGGTGCACATTTATTATGAGTCCGATTCCACAAATATCTAAGGCTGAATGGCAGATTATGAAAATTCTTTGGAGCAAACCGCATATTACATCAAGGGAAATAATTGAGTTGCTGCATGATAATAAAGAGTGGAAACCAAATACAGTTAAGACATTATTGGGTAGGTTGGTCAAAAAAGGTGCTGTTAAATTTACTGAAGATAAAAAGGATAAAAGGCTCTATTACTATTACCCTGCTATAGGAGAAGAGGAATGTATCATATCTGAAAGCAAATCCTTTTTGTACCGTGTCTATAATGGTTCAATCAGCTCCATGATGGCAAGTTTTGTAAAAAACAATAAGTTGTCACAAAAGGATATTGATGAGCTTAAGCGGATACTGGACGAGCATAATCAATGAAAGGCAGGTACGAGATATGACCTATAATCATTTCTTATATTGGATACTTGGCAAGTCATATACTGTCAGCCTGCTTATACTAATCATACTGGTTTTCAAGTTTTTATTTAGAGATAAGCTCAGCCCCAAGTGGCATAACTATATTTGGCTCCTGGTTTTTATACAATTAATTATCCCCTATGCCATAGAAAGCAGATTTAGCCTATCGAATATACAAAACTATGTACCAGTATATGAATGGGTTGATAATAAAACTCGTATTTCAGACGGTTTGCATTTTGACACTTTAGGTTTAGCGAGGAATACGGGCGGTAATGAGGCCGCTAATCATAGCATTGCCCTAGATCATAATATTGGAAGCAAAACAGATGCCAAGCAAATTAAAACAGCTAGGTATAACTCTATGGTTCCATTAGTCTATCCCATCTGGTTCTTGGGTGTGCTTATTTTATTAGCATATAATGCCTTGGTTTATTATTCGCTGTCTAATGTCTTAAAGAAAGGAAAGCCGATAGAGAGTAAAGTGATCATGGAAGTGATCGAAGCGTGTAAACTGCGTATGAATTTGAAAGTGGAGCTGCAAGTGATTGAAATCCCTATAATTACAAGCCCCTCCGTCATGGGGGTTGTGAAGCCGAAACTGCTGTTGCCTTCCGGCTTTTATACAAAGATAACCGAAGATGAATTCTATTATGTTGTATATCATGAGCTATCCCATATAAAGAGAAAAGATTTATTCATACAATGGTTTATAAAAGCATTCAGTATAATCCATTGGTTTAACCCCATACTACGGTACGGCTTTTATAGGATGAGTGAAGACCGTGAGATTGCTTGCGATGCATATAGCCTTTCATTCATTAAAAAGGAGAAGCATAAGGATTACGGGAATACCATTATTAGACTGCTGGAAATCTTTTCGCAGACAAGTCCCATATATCCAATAGTCGGGATGACTAGAAGCAAGTTGAATATTAAAAGAAGAATAGAAAGAATCAAAGGCTTTGGCAAGCCATCCAGCATCATTATTATGGCTGCTATAACACTTTTGCTCATAGCAATCAGCTTTCTGCTGAAGAACCCGTTGGAGTACTCAGCCGTGCAAGGTGTGAAACCGTCAGGTAATAATTCTGCATATGTGTCTGATGGCAAAAAGTATTCAAAAGAGCTCCAAAAGGCAAGCGAAGGTATAAAAAAACATATTTGTAATTCAGAACAAGACTTCAAGGGAGAAGACAATATACAGATGGAATGGCCTCTCCCCGATTCGAATAAAATTATTGCTCCTTTTGGAGAACGTCATTATCAAAATGAAATGTTAATGCATCCTGGGATGGACATACAAAGTGAATCCGGAGCAGATGTAATTGCTGCAGAAGATGGTGAAGTAATTTACGCAGGTTTCTATAGTGCATATGGGTTCACAGTAATTATAAACCATGGGAATGAAACTACAACAGTATATGGCCAACTCAGTGATATATCGGTAAAAAAGAATGAATATGTAAAAACAGGCACAAAAATAGGAAAGGTTGGCAGCACAGGACACTCCGCTAAACCACATCTGCATTTTGAGGTGAGGAAGGAGGGGGAACCCATGAATCCTTTTTTTGTATACAGTAGAAGTGCAATTGTTCCCCAAGATAGCCCGGGACTTACCATTATAATGACAGAGATAGATCCGGCTAGTAAAAAACCGGGGTTGGAAAGCATAACTAACAAGTTGATAAATGAATTGCTTTTTGCGGGTGCTGAAATAATTTATATAAATAATGAGCGCATCACATTGGACAGTGAAATCAGGTGCGCCGGACCAGTGTTGAGAGTAAATAATAAAATTATAGCACTACCATATACAATAAAGGCTATGGGTGAGCCACAGGAATTGAATTTGCTTTTCAATGAACAGAAAATAGAAGATGAAGCAAGAAAAGCAGGAGTGGCGCTTTCGATTGCAGCACAATGAAGTGTATGCTCCAAGTGGCTATAGCTATTATTGGCAAGCAATAAAACATATATTGATTGAGCAGGGCCAATATGCAAGCTTTTTAAGGTATGATGCAAGCATTCCGGTAAACATGTATATAATTTAAAAAAGTGCATATACTAATAGATTCTGGAGATAGGTACTCAAAAGTACCTATCTTTTGTTTTGAATGTATTCTATTGGTTTTAAAATAAACTGCAATTAATTGGATAAGTTTGGTGCATGCACCATTAATAAAAAAACTGCTGAAGGGGGTGACTATTTTGGATCAAGGATTTAATCAATTCTCGTGTCATACATTGGGAGTAATGTTGGATGCGTTGGCTTATTATTTGGAAACCAAGGAGCAACGCAGAGAAGTCTTGCTGCAGCTTAAGGCAAAATATGAGAAAAGGCTTGATTATTATGTAGTTATGGCACAACTGGATACAAATGCTATTGATCTTAGGGATGAGATAAACTTAACACTGAGTTTGATAGTAAAAAAGCTCGATCGCTATGAAGAGTATTTGAAAGATGCTGAGAGCCTGTACAAAGAGTTATTTACCTATTTGATGAACATAGAATAAGTGCAAGCATTTTACTTAAGTTATTAGGTTATTATGCAAGTCAATTTCAAAAACCTAATAACACTTATCTCTGGCAGCTGATAATTTTAGGTATGGTCAAGGGGTAAAGGCTTCCTGATATCAAAACCAATATCAGAACTTTTGAGGGTAATATGGGAGTATCCGGTATTTCTTCGGATATAATTTAGAAAAGTGCATATAATAATTAGTTTGTTAATAGAAGGTAGGTCATGACCCTATCTTCTATTTTGTTTACTTTTGTAATATTATGGGATATAATATATGCTAATTATTTACATTATATAGAAGCACAAGTTTGGGATAGTGAATTATTACTAAAAATTTGGAAAGAAAGCAGATAACCGGCTTAGGACAATGGCAATAATCTCAAAATATGAAAAGTCCATAATGTCAAGCTGAACTGTATCAGAATGATGAAGAAAGGAGTGTATGGTATACGCATTTTTATATGTTTATAACATACAAAGTGTATATGAAATATATTATGAAATCGCTTACTGGGTTGATAGTTACGATCATGTTGCTTTGTGCGATATTGATGGCTTGTCAGAAAGAGGATGCAGCGACGGTGCGGAGCGGTCATCCTTTGGCTTCTGAAGAAAGTCAGTCAGTATCACCAACACAGCCGCAAAAACCTACCCTTGAAGAGATTATTATAAAAGGTGATTATACCGATACAGGAAACCCTGGTGATTATGGTGAAGAATGGGTAAAGATGTGGCTTGAGTATACATATTCGGACAGTGGCATTACAGATATAGAGACTGAGTATATATCAAGTGCGAGTTTCAATGAACTTTCAGACAGTTTTGAAATCAAGCCTATCTTGTATTCTGTAAGGTTTTTGTCACAAAAACCTGTTTCCGGTGCACAGAAGCAGCCGGACGGAATAAATACATTAAAAGTATTAGTCGTTACAATAGCTGAAAACGGTAAGACAGTGCTATCCGGTTTTTTAGGGCCTGATGAGTTAAATGAGTACAATGCCTTACCATCGATATATGATATAGTTTCAAATGATTTTCGTTATTCTCCTGATTTGAAACCCTTTCCCAAGACTAAGTTACCCAAGGAAATTTCATCAATAGATATGCATCTTATTTCGGGTGGGTGCAATGCTTCAAGTCATCTAACAGAAATTTTACCAGGTGATATAGTAGCAGTTGTCAATCAAAAAGCGGTAAACGATCAGGGACCATACACCATAGGAGTTTCACTTTTTGACCTTGAGAATGGAAAGTCATGCGGATATGTCGATGTAGGTGAGGGTTATATTCTCGGAACAGAGTGTACTGAGGGTAAATTTATCATTAAAATAGAGAAAGATTATTCTTCAGATACCGAAATTGAGGTGTTCTCTATAGATGCAGAGGGCAGTATGACTAAAAAAAAATATCAAGCCGATAAAAAATCTGTGCTCTATTCGCTAGATAGCAGCAAATATGCTTATTCGAGCAGGGGAAGCCTATATATAACTGATGTTAAAGATAATAAATCAAAGTTGATAATTACAGGCAACGACTCCGGTAGTGATAGCGGAAATTATTATTATCCATTTAGCTGGTATGACAATACAAAACTTATATACGGGAGAGGGGGCAACGGATGCGGAATAATCGATGTAACAACCGGTACAGATAGGTTCTTTGAGCAGGTTGATTGCTCAGCTCCAATAGCTTTAATAAATGGAAAGCTCTATGTGTCAGGAAATATGGATGCACCTTTTGACCCGTGGGTAATAGATTTGAGCGAAAAGAATTATCCATCCAGAAAGGTATTTCATAACAGGAATTTAATTGAAAATATCTCGACTGGATTTTATGCTTTTTCACCCGAAGGAACAAAAATAGCACTCCTTAAAACTGCTGATAAACCTGATGAAAAAAATGTTCTTTATGTTTGCTCAACTGATGATGGTTCAATATTGAAAACTTATGAGTTCCAAACACCTTTCGAGAGCCCGAAGTATTTGAATTTTTTTAAAGATGACCGCATTGCCATATATTCCGAAAGACATGCCTTTTGCGCAAGTTATATGTATATAGTCGATATGAGATAATATCAACTATTTATAATTTATCAAAACCAATATCGGAATTTTTGGGGGTAATATAAGAGTACCCCGGTATTTTCCAGCATAATATTTAGATAACTGCAAATAATAATAGTTTATTGAAAAAGGATAGGTGAGGAGCCTGTCCTTTATTTTAGTTTACTGATGTAATATTATGGAATATAATTGAATTAATAAAACTTATATATGTCTTAGAATTTGTGCTCTTTTGTTCGGTGACTGGAGCTAAATACTACTGATTACTGCCTGACAGTCAAATAATCTGAAGGAAGCCATGACAGCAATCATTAGTTGATAAGTTGACAGACTGGCACCTAAATTTCTAGGAGGTAATAATTTGAAAATAAAACTGTATATGTTCATTGTATTAGGGCTAGTAATGCTACTATCTACAAGCTGTGCCGCATCGAGTAATGCAGACATTAGTGTGGTAATGGAAGAGACTACACAATTAAATAAAGAATTGAGTAAATATAGTTCTGGTATGCAACGGCAGGGACTAGTGGATATTGAACAGAATGCAGATACGCTTATTCAAAAAATTCTTGAGGATGATAGAAGTATCAAGCTCGGCGCTGAAGATGTCTTGGCCGATCAAAGCAATTTCTTCATAAAAATCAGTAATATTGATACGTATAAGAAGTTCCAAAGTCGCTTTATCGTATTTGGAAACAAGAATCTTGAAGAAGCAGCACAGACCTATTTGTATTTGCAATATTGGGGTGAAGATAACGAGCCGAAGGTATACAAGTTATATGAAAGTAATATTGATAGTTCATCAATTGGTAAATTAGAGCATTATAGTATAATCGAATCAGGTAATACGCTGCAGCTATTAGTAGTAGAGAAATGGGAGGGTCCTGAAAATACATTTGTCAATATGGTAACTTACAGATACAGCGATAATGAGTGGGTTTCACATAGCCCTATTGGGAATGGAGCCTATCAGGGAGTCATGGTAGGTGAGTTTACGGAAGACATTAATACTAATGGTTGGTTCATAGATCATAAGGAAGGTGAGAACAGGTACTCTATTTCTTACTCATTTTCGGACAGTTACGAAAAGAATGAGTATGATTTTGAAATCAGTAACAAGGGTATAAAGGTATTTGTATTGCAGGAAGGGACCCGGATAGGTTCACTATCAGTAGAGTATGGTAATGTGGCTTCAATACCGGTAAAGGCTGATATTATCTGGAATAATGAAGGGCTTGCCGAAGAAGGAAACCTATTCATTGAATACCACCCCATTGTATATGACGGAATTTTGATGGGCGGTTATATAAAGCATAAATGGTATGCATCATATGATATTGCTTATTCGATTAAAGGCGGGGAGAAATATAAGCTGTATAGTTTTGAAAAATTGATTGGTGAGGCTACAGGCAGCAAGGTAATTCCTCCAGATGAGAGCGAACCTGATACAGCAGAGATAGAGCTCAGCTATACAGCGGAAAATTTAAACGGTATTTTGGCTGTGAATGGTGAATGGAATGCTTTACCGCGTAGCCTAATAAAACAAAATAATAACAGTGATATATACAAAAATATTATAACCGACCTCTTAAGGGATAAAGGACTGGAAGGTGTTGAGATAAATGTAACTCAGAATTACAGGGTAGACTTGGAAGGGGATGGAAGTGAAGAAGTCATAATATGTACAGAGAATGTAAGTCCTCTTACAGTTGCATGTAAGAAGGGCACTTATTCGGTTATCATACTGAGAAAGATGATTAACGGTAAGGTTGAAAATATTTTTTTAAGAGAAGCGATCTATCTTAAGGATGGTGAATTCTCTGACGGTTGCACGATGCTTTATAGTATAAAAGCAATTGCAGATGTAAATGGTGATGGTATCATGGAGATATTGTTGGGATACAACTACTATGAAGGTTTTGGATACGATTTGATTGAGATTAGGGATAATAAAGCAATTGAAGTTTTGAGCAATGGCATTAACATAGGTTAAAATAATTAGTGTCAGATACGTAGGTTATTGGGTTATAAAGCGGTGCAAATTCAAAAACCTAGTAACCTTGTATACGGCAGATAAAGAATAATTGGTAGGGTTAAGGCATAGAGGCTAATTAACAGCAAAACGAATATCGGAAGTTTTGAGGGTAATATGGGAGCATCCCAGTAAACCTGTATATAATTTAGAAAAGTGCATATACTAATAAATTTTGTAGATAGGTACTTAAAGTACCTATCTACTGTTTTATTTACTGATGTAATAATGTGGAATATAATAAAATTAAAATAATCATTATTATAGCTTGATTATAATAAATTCTTATATTCGGTGCCTGACACCAATGAACTTCAATAAACCGGAACGGATGGGATACAGAATGGATGCTTTCAAGCCTACTCAGGGAGAAAAATTGTGGTTAAAATCCGGACAACCAAATACCATATATAGAGAGTATACACCCTGCAGGGAGCTTCAACCATATGTAGCCTGTTACTGGGTCAACATAGCATATGGTCATAAGCATAAGCCCTTGATCAGCAGAGTCATACCTGACGGGTGCATGGATATTGTATTCGACATGAGTATTTCAAGCAATAAATGTGCTCTTGTTGTCGGATTAATGACTACACCGGATATAAAAACTATAGAGGGTATAAGTGATTTTACAGGAGTAAGATTTAAGCCTGGCGGCTTAATCCCCTTTATAAGAAGTAATGCAGCGGATTTTACTGATCAGCTGATTCCCCTATATGATGTTATTGGGTATGAAGCGGTTGAGATAGGCGAGAGAATATATTTTTCCGGCAATTTACAGGATAGAGTGGCTGCTATGGAAAAGGCATTGCTACGACTGCTGCATAAAACCGGTGATATTGAACCATTCATGGCATATGCATTGGGGTTGATTTATCAGCAAAAAGGCACCATATTAGTCAATGACCTGGCAGCAAGGTTGAACATAGGCCAAAGGCAGCTTTCCAGAAAATTCAATGATTGGATAGGTATCAACCCTAAGGCGTTCAGCAAAATCATCAGGTTTCAGAACATAATCAGTGAACTCAACGGCGCCTCCGGTACAAGGCTACTTGATCTGGGACTTAGGTATGGCTATTATGACCAAGCTCACTTTATTAAAGAATTCAAAACCTTTTACGGAATGACTCCGGGATATTTTTACTAACTCGTGCTATGTCCGTTTTTTACAATACGGCAATTGTACTTGCTATTATGATAAAACCATGAGTTGCTGAATGCTTCAGCATATTTACAAATCAAGGAGGTTTCAAGAATGAAGTTGGATAATGCTTGTGTTATAACTGATGATTTTTTAGGATTATGTGATTTTTACCAGAAGATCCTGCAAATCGACCCTAAGGTTCTTGATGGAGTCTATGCTGTGTTCCCTATGGGGAATGGGTCGGTATTAAGCATTTATAAGCGGGGAGAACAGGAAAGATGGACACCGGGTGCAGTCCAGGGAGGTCTCAATAAAAGTATTATACTGGAGTTTGGTGCAGACGATATTGAGAAAGAATATGAAAGGCTTATGCAAATGAGTATTGAATGGGTTGTCCCACCAAAAACTTATCCTTGGGGAAGCGTCGCATTTTACTTCCGTGACCCGGACGGGAACCTTGTGAATTTTCATACCCGGATATCTGAATAAAATAGTATAAAAAACCAATCCCTTGCAGCTTCAAAGAGTCTTGTTTCTGCAAGGGATTAAGCATTAAGAAAGGTGAAACTTTTTGTTATATGAGGTTGTATAGGGTTTTGCCTGAGCAGCTGCAGAAAAGACTTGAGAAAAGTATAATTGCTGCCATAGACCAGTTAATTGTATATGATGAGGAAAAGTGGGGAGAGTATGTACCAAAACCGGTTGATTTTGCAGGAAACCCGAATTTATATGGCTTTGGTGTGGATAAAACAAAAATAGAGAATAATCTGGACTTCCTGATTCAAAGCTTGGAAGAGGATGGCAAAATCAATCCAGCTTGGGTCAAACAGAAGAATTACTATACCGGAGGTTTAACACCGGCATATAATGAATGGATAGGCGTATGTACTCTAGGGGCACTGAATGTTCTAAAAAATTACGGGAGAATAGAACAATAATTGGTTACAGCAAACTATGGTATCTTCTCCAAATACTGAATATGAGGAAAATGTATATACAACACAAACAAGCCATACAACATCGTCTAAGTTATAAATTGTATCAGAACCAATATCGGAATTTTTGAGGGTAATATGGGAGTATCCCAGTATTCCCGTGCATATTATTTAAAGAATTGCATATTATAATAAGTTTGCTGATAAAAGATAGGCTCGCCTATTTTTTATTTTGTATAAACTTACTATCTATTGCAGTAATATGTTCCTATGTTCTGTACCTGGCATCATTATCTTAAATGGAAAAAAAGTAATATATTTACAATTTAGTTGGGTATATGCTATAATAAAGCTACCGAACGGTAGGGAGTTAACGATAGTGAAGGAGGAATAAAATTATTTCAACTAAAGAAAGAATCAAACAAGTTGCCATTGCACTTTTTTCCAAAAGAGGGTACTTTGGAACGTCCATGAGCGATATAGCTGACGCAGTCGGTATAGTCAAGGCATCCCTGTATTCGCATTATTCAGGAAAGGATGATCTATTTCTGGCTGTTGCTGAAGACTTCACCCAAGATTTTAAACTGCTCAGTGACCGGTTGTATGAGGCTTCGGAAAGCATGGACATACCAGACAAACTTTACTACATCTTTAAAGAGTATATTCTTCATTACTTGAGAAATCCACTATTGATCAATTTTGCGATGCAAAGCGTTCGCTTTGTGCCTGATGAATTGATAGAAGATTTCTTTCCCAAGTATGAAAAACTTGCCGAGTATTACAGGCAAAGGTTGAAGGACATTTTTTCAGAAGGAATGAAGCAGGGAATCATCCGCCCCGGCAATCCAGAGAAAAAGGTCTGGACGCTATTAATCACTAGAGATGGAGTGTTGGCGTGGATAATCGTGGAAAATCTTGGAGAGGAATATATCGAGACATTCTGGAAAGACTTCTGGTTCGGAGTAGCAGAGCAGAGTAAAAAGTAAGAATTATATTTAGTATAGGAGAGTCTATAATGAAAAAAGTTATGGTATTTATCGGGAGCCCGCAAAAGCGGGCAACTTACCAGGCAGTTCAAGAATTTGAAAAAAATTTAAAGTCATACGGGGAAATTGACTTTGAGTATGTCTTTTTAAAAGATTATCACCTTGAATATTGCAATGGTTGTTGTTTATGTTTTGAGAAAGGAGAGGAATACTGTCCTTTGAAAGATGACCGCGATGTATTGCTTGAGAAGCTGCATAATTCAGATGGAGTGATTTTTGCCACTCCCAGTTACTCGTTTCAGGTAACAGCGCGTATGAAGAACCTGTTGGACCGGCTGGCTTTTATTCATCACCGGCCGCAATTTATGGGCAAGACCTTCACGGCTATTGTCACCTACGGCATATTCGGAGGAGCCTCTATTGTAAAGTACCTGGAGACTAATGGTGAGAACTTCGGGTTTCACGCTGCAAGAGGATGTAGTCTGATGACGTTAGGGCCCATAACTGAGCGCCAGCAGATAAAGATATCGCAGGAAATCGAGAAGGCCTCTATGAGATTTTATAAGGAACTTATGCGTCAAATGCCGCCAACCCCTTCTTTCCTCAGGCTGCTGATATTCCGGCTGAGCCGTACAATTATGAAGCTGGCTCGAGATGAGAAGTCTCGGGATTATCGTTATTATAAAGAAAATGGCTGGTTTGAGTCTGATTATTATTATGATGTGCATTTAGGGTTTATTAAAAAGACGGTAGGTCGTTTTTTTGATTTTCTGGCGCAACGGATGGCTAAGAATAGATAGGGGATGAGCCTGTCCTTTATTTTAGTTTATTTATATAATATTATGCAATATAATGAAATCAAGATTAACAGTTACTACACCGCTAAAATTGATGCTCTTTTGTTAGGTGCCTGGTACCAAATACATTATATTTTTTGATATTTTTTGGGTTTATAGCATACTATAAATAGCAGAAAGTTAACCAACACTTGTTTACTTTTGCCCATATGTTAGTTATAATATTGTTAACCAACATGTATTTAATTTAGCAAAATTGTTGGTTAAAGGAGGTTTTATAATGGCTATATTAAAAGACACAATAAATGAGGAATTTCAACGTCTTATAAAGATGGAAAAAGTTTATAAGGAGAAGATTCAAGAACTTCCGAAAGGGACTATTACAATAAAAAAGATAAATGGGCAATCATACCCTTATCTAAGTTATAGAGAGGGACTTAAGGTAAAAACTGTTTACTTAAAATTGGAAGGCATAGAGCTTGAGAATTTTAAAGGGCAAATAGCTCAGCGTAAGCAGTATGAGAGGGTTCTTAAAGAAATACGGAAAGACCTTGAAATTGCAAGAAAGGTAATTAAATGATGGATAAGCAGAGGCAACTATTTTGGGATACTATAAAAGCATTCAGTGATGTAGGTATATTGCCGTATGTTGTTGTTATTGGCAGCTGGGCTGAGTATATATATGAACTAGCATATTTTCAGGATTTTGAAGCTAATCTAAGGACCAGGGACATAGATTTTCTTTATCCAAACATAAGAAAGCCTGATAAGAAAGTTGACCTTATAAAGTCACTGGAGGAACTTGGTTTTCTTGTTGAGGTGGACTCACTCACAGAAATAACGAAATTTTATAATGAAGAACTTGAGATAGAATTTCTTGTAAGGGATATGGGACAGGGACAATCTGATGCTTACGAGGTGGAGGCTTTGAATATCAAGGCTGAAGGGCTCCGACACATGGACATTCTTTCAAGACATTCTATAGCTGTAGTTATAAAAGGTTTTACTGTCAAAATCCCTTATCCTCAGGCTTATGTGTTGCACAAGCTTATTATCAATAAGAGCAGAAAGACAAAAAAGGAAAAGGATATAAGATCAGTTATTTCTATTTTGGACAAGCTTAAAGAGGACCCGCACCAGATAGAAAAGCTGAAAGCGATTTATGATACCCTATCCAAAAAAGAAAAGCAAAGCGTTGATGAAACATGTAAAGATAACTCAATTGACCTTTTTAAATAGATATAATATGACCAATTAACAAAGTAGTAGGGACGGTTATTTTTGCTTTTCGCTTTTCAAAACCAAATCCTTAATTGAAAAAGAAATTGCAGAATACAATGGTGACCCGAGTCTTATAGGTGTTGCTGGAGAAAGCGCTGGAGCAAATATTGCAACAGTAGTTTGTCAAATGCTGCGTGATGCAAATGGACCCCCAATATGCTACCGGTTATTAATTTGTCCTTGGGTTGATCTAGTACATTTTGATACAAACTACTATAAATTATTTGCAGAAGGCATCTGGTTATCAAAATCAGGTATTGAATATTATCGTGATCAATATATTCAAAGTGGAGAACAGGCAAAGGAGTATTATGTATTACCACTGTTATCAGATAATATGAAAAACCTCCCACCGAGGCATATAATTACTGCAGAATTTGTTGTACTTAGAGATGAAGGAGAAACGTATGCGAAACGATTATTGGAAGCAGGAAAAGATGTAACTTATAAACGGTATGATGGCATGATTCACTCCTTTATACTTTTAAATAAATTCATAGACAAAGCTAATGAAGCTATTGATGATTGTATTTCCATGTTAAAAAAAATCTTAGATGTAATCCACATAACCAACATCGGAAATTTTGAGGTTAAAATGCAAGCATCCCAATAGACCCGCTTATTATGAAATAAAACTGCATATAGGAATAAATTCTAGAAGATAGGTGTCTTATTGCGCCTATCTTCTCTTTGTGCGCACGGCATGCGCGCGAGCTTGGCGGTGAAAGTCCGCTGATTGAAATAATCAATCAGCTCCTACTCTATTGCTTTTCTATAAAAAAAACTGCTGAAGGAGGTGACTATTTTGGATAAAGGATTTGAGTGCTTCCCGAATAAAACATTGGGAATAATGTTGGATGCACTGGCTCATTACTTGGAAACCAGGGAGCAACGCAGAGAAGACTTGCTGCAGCTTAAGGCAAAATATGAGAAAAGGGTTGATTACTATGTAGTTATGGCACAACTGGATACAAATGCTATAGATCTCAGGGATGAGACTAACTTAACACTGAGTTTGACAGTAAAAAAGCTTGAGCGCTTTGAAGAGTATTTGAAAGATGCTGAGAGCCTGTATGAAGAGTTATTTACCTATTTAATAAACAAAAACCGAGATAATTATTAAAGGATAGGCGAAGAACCTATCCTTTATTGTAGTTTACTACTGTAATACTTTGGAATATAATTGGCTTATCTAAATTATATCTTGGAGGTTTAAATGGAACAGGAAGTTATAGTACTGAAACTTACATTGGCAAATTGTTTTTTACTAAAGGCTAGGGGCGGGTATTTACTTATTGATACGGGTTATGATCATGACAGACAGCGGTTTGATAATGAACTCAGGAAAAACGGTGTGCGAATGGATGAAATTAAATATTTACTATTAACTCACCATCATGATGATCATTCCGGATTAACTAATTATGTTACTTCTCGAAATCCAGAAGTAAAGGTAATTGCTCACCGGTTAGCCGTAGAACTTCTGAAAACCGGAGCTAATGATAAAAGCAGGGGTGGAGGATATATCAACAAGAGGGTTCGACTGCTAGCTAGTATAAATAAGCTCATTCGCCCGGAATGGAGCTTGACCTTTCCGCCCTATTTCATGAGAGCAAAAGATATAATCATAGATGATGATAGTGATAAGATACTAAGAGATCTTGGAGTACAAGGCAAAATCATTTATACTCCAGGACATTCTATCGATTCTATCAGCATAGTAATAGACGACGGCATACTGTTTGCCGGTGATGCTGCGGCAAACTATTTAAATTTCGCTGGAACAAGGTATTCACCAGTCTTCATAACAGATGTTGAAGAATATTACAAGAGTTGGGAGAAAATGATCGCTGCAGGTGCAAAAACAATCTATCCTACCCATGGGAAGCCATTTCCGATTAGTAAGCTAAAGCAAAACATATGGAAAATCAGAAATGAAAACCTAGTAAAGTTCTTCTGATGCTTTACAACTTAGAATTTTGATTAAGGGGGTAAAAACGACAAGAAAAGTTGATTATCAAATAGGAGGTTGATGGTATTCTACGAACGGTTACTCATGGCAAACCGAAACTGTCATCCCTTTTCCTTAGATAAAACATTATTCTATTAAAGAGCATAGTATTCTTATCATTTGGCCTAGAGACTATATATAACTATCAAAACCAATATCGGAATTTTCGAGGGTAATATGGGAGTATCCTGTAAATCTGCATATAATAATAAGTTATTAATAAGAGATAGACATATTGTCTATCTCTTATTAAATAGTCTTTAGTCCTATAAACATAGTACTTTTAATTCTTTATCAAAAAATGGAGTAGTTTGAATTGCCTTAAATATGACAAAATGGTATAATATCCCTTAAAATACAATAAAATACGATAAAGATTTGAGGGAGATGACGCTTATGAAAAAACTTGCTTCACTTATTATAGCAATTAGTATAGCTGTTCTGGTATTGCAGCCTGTTGATGCATCTTTTGTAAGCAGCGGACAAAATAGCAGCGATACCTTATTTTTAATTGAGGAGAATGATAAATACGGATTTATTAACCAAGAGGGCAAGGTGATCGTTTTTCCTCAATACGATCATGCATATGATTTCTCGGAGGGGCTTGCACCTGTGCAGGCGGCAGGTAAATGGGGTTATATAGATTCCAGCGGTGAAATGGTAATAAGCCCGCAGTTTGAGCATGCCAAAAGCTTTAGTGATGGAGTAGCTATTGTCACTGTAGGGGATAAACGCGGTAATATCGATAAATCCGGTAAAGTGCTGGCATATTGTGACTACTATGAATTCTACACTTATTTTACCGATGGTTTGGCAGTTGTTGAAATAAATGGCAAAACAGGTGCGGTAGATAAAAAAGGAAATGTAGTGATAAAGCCTGAATGGGCAGATTATATTACGTTTTCAGAAGGTATGGCGGCAGTACAAATAAAATATGAATACGGTTATATAGATAAAACCGGCAAGATGGTGATAAATACACAGTTTGAGGAAGTACGTGAGTTCTCAGAAGGTTTAGCCGCGGCTTTTGCTGATGGTAAGTGGGGCTATATCGATAAGACAGGGAAGTTCGTTATAAAACCACAGTTTCCACTTGCTGAATCGTTCCATGACGGTTATGCTGCAATATTATCCAACGGCAAGTGGGGGTATATAGACAAAAGCGGCAGTATAAAAATCGAGCCTCAGTATGAGCAGGTATATCCATTTTCTGAAGGTCTTGCAACTCTGAAAATAAGTGATAAGTGGGGCGCGATCGATAAAAACGGAAATATAGTTATCAAACCTCAGTTTGCTATTCTTGCGCCATTTCATAACGGGTTGGCAAGAGCAGAAGTTGGGGAGCAATCATTATGGGGATATGTCGATAAAAAAGGAGATTATGTTTGGAATAATTTTGACAAGACAGCCATTTCAAACAAAAGTATACCAGGAAAGCTTTACACGGTATGTATAAATAAGAAGTATGGATTTATTGACAGAAGCGGAAAGCTTGTTATTGAGCCCCAGTTTACATTTGCATACGAATTCTATGAAGGCTTAGGAGCAGTTAAGAACGACAGTAAATGGGGTTATATAGATAGTCAGGGTAAACAGGTTGTAGACTTTAAATATGATCAGACATACAAGTTTAATGATGTAGGGCTTGCGTGCGTCAAACTGGGAGATAAATGGGGCTATATAGATAAGACAGGTAAGCAGGTAACGGATATAGTATTTGATGACCATGCATATTTCAGAGAAAACTTAGCTGCTGTGAAAACTGGGGGTAAAGCAGGTTATATTGATAAAAGCGGCAAATATGCAATCAAACCGGACTTTGAAGAAACGTACAATTTTAATGAAGGCTTGGCAGGTGTCAAAAAGAACGGTAAATGGGGTTATATTAATAATAAAGGTGAAATGGTCATACAGCCTGCGTACGAAAAGGTGATGTGGTTCTATGAAGGCTTGGGAGGCGTAAAAACCGAGGGCAAATGGGGTTTCATAGATAAGAGCGGCAAGAATGTTATAAAGGCACAATATGAGGATATCAAAGGTTTTAAAGAAGGCTTGGCAGCAGTAAAAATGAACGGCAAATGGGGATTTATAGATAAGCTGGGCAAAATAGTGGCAGAGCCGTGTTATAAAAATGTAATCAGCTTCAGTGAAGGATATGCCGGAATAGAGTCTGATGGCAAGTGGGGGCTAATAGATAAAACAGGGAAAGTGGTATGCAGCCCGCAATTCTTTGAAATGGGCAGCTACAGCGGGGGCTTGGCAGCGGTAGAAATAAAAGAAGTATATACTAGTGGAAATAATATTACGATTAAACTTAGAAAAGGTTATGTAGATAAAAACGGCAATGTTATTATAAAACCAATATATACGACAGCTCATGATTTTGAAGACGGGATAGCAAGGGTAGATTTTAAGGTTACCGGAACGGACGGTAAAGCAATATCCGGCTATGGATATATAGATAGAAGCGGCAACTTATTGTGGGATCCCCGCGGTTACGCTAAATAGGACAGTTACAGTAATTTCAAGAACGGGGTTCATCGAATTAAAAGTGAAGAAGAAAGAGATAGGTGCCAGGTACATACGTTATTATAACCTAATAACCAATGTACCTGGCACCTATGCTTCCAAAATATTTGATTAAACCGGATACAAAAGATAGTATATCAAACATTAAGCTGCTGGGATGAAATTCTTGACAGCTAAGTCCTCATATGACAAAATGGGTTAAAGTGTACAAGCATTCTGAGTTTGGACGGAGGTGGGGTTATGAAAAAAAAGATAGCAGTTGTATCTAATCATCTATATTCATCTAAAATATACAGTACTTTAATATCATCACTATTTGGCAACTATTTGGATATAGATATTTATAGTATTGAAGATGAAAGTATTGCAAGAGGCATTTTCGCTGATCTAATTGTAATATCTTCTTTTACAATTTTTGAGACGGTAAAGAAATATGTTAAGAATAATGCAGAAATCATTATATCAAATTATACAATTACCAAGGAAGGTCATGATAAGCTAATGCAATTACCTCAAGGGGCTCGTGCCATGCTGGTAAATATTAATGCAAAAGTATGTATGGAGACAATTTCTTTAATCTATCAGCTAGGGTGCAGAGATCTTGCTTTAACCCCTGTTTATCCCGGTAAAGCAGATATACCTGATTTGGAGATTGCTATTACCCCGGGCGAATCCGACCGTGTACCTGAGCATGTAAAAAGAATTATCGATATTGGTCATAGGGTTCTGGACATTAGTACTATAGCTGATATTGCAGCAAAGCTGGATCTTCAGAAAGCGATTAATGAAGAACCTATAAAGAAATATTTTGCCGAAATTATGCCAACAAGCTATGGATTGGAAAAAATGCTTGGTGAAAACAATAGTTTAAACAGCCAACTGGAAATATTGCTGGAGATTTTAGATCAAGGAATTATTATTGTAAATCCGCTAGGAACGGTCATATCATATAACCAATGTGCCGAAAGCGTACTAGGGATATCAAAGGTAAAAGCTATGACGAACAATTACATAAAACTCTTTCCACAAATCGCATTTGAGCAGGTATTAGAGAGCTTAAAGCCTATAAAGAATAAATTAGTACGGATCAATGATAACGATATTGAGTTTTCGGTTTCACCAATATCAAATCAGAACATTTTGTACGGAGCAGTGGCTGTTATAAGTAAATTCAGTGAATCAGAAAAAAAGCAGCATATTTTGAGGACGCAATTGTTAGGTAAAGGCCATCGTGCAAAATATACACTTGAGAAAATTTTAGGCAGCAGTGAAGTAATAATGCAATGTAAAAGCATCGCGAAAAGAATGGCGAGTTCGGATGCCGCAATCCTCATTACCGGTGAAGGCGGTACAGGTAAGGAGCTTTTTGCGCAGGGCATACACAATGCTTCTGCAAGACGTGAATATCAGTTTGTGGCAGTGAATTGTGCGGCAATGCCTGAAAGCCTGCTTGAAAGCGAATTATTCGGATATGAAGGTGGTGCATTTACCGGAGCAAAAAAAGAAGGAAAGCCGGGACTGTTTGAATTAGCTCATAATGGAACTTTATTTTTGGACGAAATTGGTGATATGCCGATGACATTGCAGGCAAGGCTTCTACGGGTCCTTCAAGAAAAAACAGTCATGCGTATAGGTGGAGACACTGTAATCAATGTTAATGTGAGAATAGTATGTGCAACCAATAAGGAGCTCAGAGTAATGGTAAACCAAAACAAATTCAGAAATGACCTGTATTTTAGAATCAGTGTTTTACCACTCAACTTACCACCACTGAGAGAACGCAAGCATGATATTTTGCTTATTGTTGATGCATTCAAGAAGAACTTTAATACCGATTTTATTCTTACTCAAGAAGCGACACAAAAAATTCTGGAATATGATTGGCAGGGAAATGTACGAGAATTACGTAATTGTGTAGAGTACTTGACGAATTTGAACAAAGATTATATTGATGTGTCCGATCTTTTACTTGTAGGCAAATCGGAGGAAGCTGGCTGTTGCAGCAACTATGAACCTGATGTCAGAGCGAATGAGTTCTTAAAAATTAATATGACAGATATCAAGTGCTATACTTCAATCTTAGACCTATTGAATAAAAGCTATAAATCTCAAAACAGGACAGGAAGGCGGAGCCTGGCAAAGCAAATTAAGGCTAAAGACATATATTTAACGGAACAAGAAATCAGAGGTATTTTGCTAAAATTAGAATCCTACGGATTTGTAGAGATTAGAAAGGGCCGAGCGGGTACCATAATAACTGAATCAGGGCAGCATATGTTAGAATTCCTAGAAAAAAAGCAATAACAAAATGGGTAGCGATGCCGAATGGTATAAATGGGTTAAACATAAACCCATTTATACCATTCGGCATCGCTATTCCTATTGGACTTTCAAATCGATCGAACATTCTGTACATGCAATCTGATATAGAAGCCATACTCGAAAAATCTAAAATGTCGGCTAGGGATAAACAAATTCTAAATATGTATAAATGAAAGATGGTATGAAATTATATCCAATGATAACCAATTATCCATGCGTTAATGAACTATAATGTAAAGACTATTGTATCTCTTTGGGTCTAAATAAGAGATATAGGTATTGTAATACTATACAGATATTTAACTGCTTTTTTTAAATGAGAATAATATATCTCATTCGGTGCTATGCAGCCAAGTAAACACTGTAAGTTGGCATTATAATTGCTTATATTAATAAATCAAACAAAGCTAAATATATTAGAAGAGTGCTGTTAATGAGGTAAGAAAGGATGGGACATGTTATGCAAAAAAAAGGAGGATCAGTAAATGAGTAATTATGGATTTCTTTCGGTAATACCTGTAATTCTGGCAGTTGTGTTGGCGATAAAGTACAAGAATGTTATGGTCGCTTTGTTCGCAAGTGTATTGCTTGGTGTATTGCTAACGGTTAAGTGGTTACCAGTATTCGCAGTTACTACAATGATTAACGACTATTTCTTTGTACAGCTGACGGATAGCTATAACGCAGGTGTATTGGTTTTACTAGCTTTTATAGGCGGGTTTATTGCATTAATGGAGAAATCCGGGGGGGCAGCTGCATTCGCCCAAAGTGCAGCTTCGGTAATTAATAACCGCTTTAAAGTGCAGTTAGCTGCTTGGATCGGAGGAATTGTGATTTTCTTTTCGGATTTAGGAACTCCGTTGATTGTAGGACCAATTTTCGAACCTTTATTTGACAAGCTAAGGGTTTCAAGGGAAAAGCTAGCATACATTATTGATTCTACAGCTTCTCCTGTGGCAGTATTAGTTCCTTTTATAGGTTGGGGTGTATATATTATGGGATTAATACAAAAGGAATTTGATGCCCTAAAAATTCAAGAATCAGATTGGTCTGCTTTTGTCCAATCAATTCCTTTTAATATATACTCCATTCTTGCTGTGATCATTATTCCGGTCATTGCACTCACGGGTTACGAGTTCAGCGCTATGGCGAAAGCTGAAAACAGAAGCCAGGTAACCGGGGAAATATATTGGCCCAGTTCTAAGCCTTTAAGGGTTGCAGAGAAAGTCATAGACAATGGCAGTAAACCTATTTTGATATGGCTTCCGCTAATAGTATTGTTGGGCACAATGTTTGGAATTCTTGCACCGCTAGGCTTTCCATTTGCTAAGATCCCAGGAGGTGCATTCAGAGCTGCTTTATGCACTGGATACCTATTTGCAGCAGTTATTTTAGTTGCTATGATGGTTTTTTATAAAGTAAAAACCTTTGAAGAAAGCTTCAATATTTACCTTCAGGGTATGAGTAAAATGATGTATGTTGCAGTTATTCTGGTACTTGCCTGGTCTTTAAGTGCTGTAAGCAAGCAATTGGGAACTGCTGATTATATTGTACAGGTAACAAAGGGTACGGTGCCTGGCTGGGCTCTTCCGGCTATTGTATTTTTGATTGGTAGTATTCTGTCTTTTGCAACAGGTACTTCATGGGGCACTTTTGCGATTCTTATGCCTTTGGTTATACCAATGGCTTATACATTGGGCGCACCTATTCATGTATGCATAGGTGCTGTACTTGCGGGTGGAATCTTTGGCGATCACTGTTCTCCCATTTCGGATACGACCATACTATCGTCAACAGGAGCCGGCTGTGATCATATCGATCATGTGAAAACGCAGCTACCCTATGCATTGCTGAATGGAGGGGTTTCTCTTGTTGCATTTGTTATCGCGGGAATCACAGAAAGCCCCGTTGCATTGCTTGTCGCTATTGTGCTTTCGGTCTTTTTATTGGTTATACTTTCCAAGACAATGGGTATAAAGATAAAAAATATCACATTGCAGGAAGCTGAGAACATAGAGAATAGGTCGCTGAATCAATAAACGGAAAGAATGGATTAATAATCAAAATTATTTTTGCTAATATTAATTAAAGGTATATAGCATGGGGGAGGGACCACAAAATGAGCAGCCTTTGGAGTGGCAGATTTGAAAAAGAAATGGATCAGCTAGTTGAAGAATTTAATGCATCCATCTCTTTTGATATTAAATTGTATAAACATGATATCAGGGGCAGTATAGCCCATGTAACCATGCTGGAAGAGCAACGCTTGGTTACAGTAGAAGAAAGGGAAAAAATCATCTGGGGCTTGAACACAATCCAGGAGCGGATTGAAAAGGGCGAGATAAGATTCACTTCGAAAAATGAAGACATTCACATGGCAGTAGAGATGGAGCTCATCAAGCTTGTCGGCGACACCGGAAGAAAGCTGCATACGGCCAGAAGCAGGAATGACCAAGCCATTTTGGATACAAGAATGTATTTGAGAGACCAAATTATAGAAATATTTTATTTGTTGAAAGAATTTGAAAGCGTCATTATTGAAAAGTCAGAAGAAAACAAAGATCGAATTATGCCCGGCTTTACCCATTTACAACATGCTCAGCCCGTTACTGTTGGCTTCCATCTAATGGCGTATTTCCAGCAGTTTAAGCGTGATATTGAGAGATTAATCAGTTGCTATGAAAGAGTAGACTACTGTCCGCTTGGCGCCTGTGCTTTAGCTGGGACTACGCTGCCGATCAACAGACATAGAGTAGCGGAGCTGCTCAATTTTAAGAATGTGACCGAAAATGCAATGGATACAGTTAGTGATAGGGATTTTGTAGTCGAATTCATGAGCTTTGCATCAATATGCATGGCACACTTAAGCCGCTTTTCTGAGGAGTATATTATCTGGAATACGCAAGAGTTTGGCTTTATTGATATTGATGATAGCTTCTGTACGGGCAGCAGTATAATGCCGCAGAAGAAGAATCCCGATATTCCTGAGTTGATCCGCGGTAAGGCAGGGCGTGTTTTTGGAGATTTGATGGCAATACTGACTATAATAAAAGGATTGCCCCTAGCCTTTAACAAAGACTTTCAGGAAGATAAGGAAGCGCTGTTTGATGCTGTAGACACGTTAAAGAACTGTCTAAGAATATTTGCCAGTATGTTAAAAAATACAATATTTAATTATGAAAAAATAGAACAGCATATGTCAAAAGGGTTTCTAAATGCTACAGACCTGGCAGAATCACTTGTTTTGCAGGGGATACCTTTTAGGACGGCACATGAATTAGTGGGTATAATGGTAAAGTATTGCGAACGAAATAATCTAAATTTAGAGGATATCAGTAATGATGAATTGGCTCTAATAGATGAAAGATTAGCAGGTACCAGTGTACCTGATTTGAGTAATTTGGCTTGCATCACCAGAAGGAATTCATTTGGAGGAACTTCACCTATAGAAGTTGATCGACAGATCCGAGAAGCCCGTAATTTCTTAAAAATTGATCCTTTTGATATACCAACGGAGTAATGCTGGCTAGATTTTCGGGCTGAACCATTTGTAGTACAGAATATAAGCATAATAGACTCAAAATATGTGAGATGGGTTGATACCATACATATTTTGAGTCTTATGCAAGTCATAAGCTAAAACATTGCTTTCATATGACAATTATCATTTGATAGAAGATGCAAAGGAAATATTTTGAAAGAATAGAATGTGAGGAGAATGCGATGAGCAGCATTTTTGAAGAATCCTTGGAGTTCCACAAGAATATGCGGGGTAAGATAACGGTAGAAAGTAAAATCGAAGTCAAAAGCAATAGCAGTATTTGACTGTTATTAAACGTATCAGCTCTTAGATATGTACCATAAAAAATTTCATAAAAAAGATTGACATGGAAATATTATACTGTTATAATGTGAATGAATATAAAAGTTATTCATTCCAGATGACGGAGGTTAAATACTTGATAGATAAAAAAGCAGATATTTTTAATTCAGCAAGGGAGTTATTCTATACGAAAGGCTTTAAAGACACTAACGTTTCTGACATAGCAAAGATGGCCGGGATTGGCGTAGGTACTTTTTATAACTACTACTCCTCGAAAGAGAAGCTTTTCCTGGAGGTTTATTTCAAAGAAAACGAGGATCATAAAAAGCATTTGCTGGAATCTATGGACTTCAATGATGATCCCGTAAATATGATTACAAAGATGGTCGCACAGAACGCTATTGAGATGAATTCAAATCCCATACTTAAGGAATGGTACAACAAGGAGCTCTTTAAGAAACTGGAGCAGCAGTATTATAAACAAGGCGGCGTAGCGAGCTTTGATGAATTCACGCATAGCGGTAGAATAGAGTTAATCCAAAAATGGAAGGCTGAAGGGAAAATAAGAGATGATATAGATGATGAGATGATAAACGCCATGTTTAGCTCCATATCTTATATGGAACTTCACAAAAATGATATTGGGATTGAGCATTTTCCACAGATTGTGCTTTATATAACGGAATTTATAATGAAGGGTTTAGCTGATTGCCCAAAATAAGAATCAATAGGGGCAGTCATTTTTTGCCCATACATGAATGAACTTATAAAATATTCATTCGCATGTAAGAGAAATTATCGAAAGGAGAGGTGCAAGTGAACAGTACAACAGCTACCCAGTCAATGAACCTTGGGATGAACACAGTGATGACTCATAAAGCTTTTGGCAAGCATGCTGAGGAAGCTCTTAGAGCAGTCCGCACTGAAGCTGTACGGCTGGAAGAGCTGCTGAGCCGTTTTATACCAGGAAGCGAGATAAGCAGGATCAACATGTTCGCAGGTATTAAAAGCGAAAGGCTGAGTGATGAGACATATGAGGTGCTATCACATTCTGTTGAATTCTCAAGACTCTGCCAGGGCATCTTCGATGTCACCATCGGGCCTTTAGTAACCTTATGGAACAACGGCAAGGAAACACTCAAGCCTCCGGAGGATTCAAGGATAAGGCAGGTTCTTCCTTTGGTGGACTATACCGGCTTGTTATTGGATACGTGTAAAAAGACTGCGGGACTTCAAAGGAAGGGCCAGTCCATTGACTTGGGCGGTATAGGAAAAGGGTTTGCCGGTGATAAATTTTCGGAGGTGTTTAAGAAATACGGCATTTCATCAGCATATACTAATATCGGAGGAAATGTGGTGGCTTTAGGAACAAAGCCTGATGGCTCCCCATGGCGTGTGGGTATCCAGCATCCCAGGCAGGAAAACAGCTTAATCGGCCTTGTTTCTGTGGCTGACAAGGCAGTGGTTACCTCCGGGGATTACCAGCGATACTTTGTTGATAGCAATGGCAAGAGATACCATCATATCCTGGACCCATCCACCGGATATCCGGCGGAATCAGGGTTGATAAGCGTGACTATAGTTGCAGATAGCTCTATGGCTGCTGATGCGTTATCAACCATATTGTTCGTAGGCGGAATGAATAGGGGGATTGAACTACTCAAAGCCTTCCCCGGAACCGAAGCAATTCTTATAGATAAGAACTTGCTGGTTTACGTTACACCAGGTCTAAAAGACTACTTTCAGGCCGATGAAGGTATAAGTGTGAATATATTAGATAATTAGAATGGAGTGATTAAAATTATAAGTAAGAGTGAGAAAAAAATGAAAAGAAAGGGGAAAGGCAAAATGTTAGGATGGATTATAGCCCTGATAGTTATTGGTGGTTTGGGTGTAGGAGGAGCAATAGGCGGGTCGTATTTATCCAGGGAGTATAATGAAGCCAAAAATCTACCGCTTAATGCCGTGGATTTCAGTAAGCTTAATGACGGCACTTATATTGGGGAGTATGAGGGTGGAATGTACAAATGGAGAGTCAGTAAAGTTCAGGTTATAGTAGCTTCAGGCAAGGTTAAGGATATTAAACTATTAAGTACTTCAGGCACAGGCTGCGTAAGTATAGATCCAGTTGCGCTTTATGATAGAGTAATTGATGCTCAATCACTACAGGTGGATACCGTCAGTGGTGCAACTCTCTCCTCTAAAGCATATCTTAAGTCTGTGGAAAACGCACTAAGCAAGGCACAAAAAAAGTAGATGTCTTGTAAAGCGCCAGATGGTTCTTCAAAGGACGAAAGCATACCGGAGGTTAGTAAATTGAGAGATGTAAAAGCAGATATCTTTAATTGCGGGAGAAAGTTATTCAGTTCAAAAGGATTCAAAGACACCAATGTTTCAGATATTACTATAATGGCAGGTATCGGCGTGGGCACTTTCTACAACTACTACTCTTCTAAAGAGAAGCTTTTCTTAGAGATTTATACAAAAGAAAATGAGAAACTCAAAAAAAATATTTTGAAATCTATTGACCTGAATGATGATCCTGTGACGTTGGTTACAAAATTAGTGGCACAGAATATCAGTGCTATGAACTCGAATCTGATACTTAAGGAATGGTATAACAGGGAGCTCTTTAGCAAACTGGAGCAGTATTTTTATGAACATGGCGGCATAGAGAGCTTTGATGAACTAATGCATAGCGATACAGCAGAGCTAATCAAAAAATGGAGAGCTGAAGGGAAAATAAGGGATGGTATAGATGATGAGATGATAAGGGCCCTTTTTAACTCTGTATCTTATATCGATATTCATAAAACGGAAATCGGGATTCAACATTTTCCACGAATTTTGCATTATATAACGGAATTCATAATGAAAGGTTTAGTTGATTGTCCAAAAAATATAGATACAGACAGTCATTTTTTGCCAGCACACGAATGAATACATAAAATGTTCATTCATGGCAAAAGGCTTCCGAACTTCATAGGATAGACCAGTGAAGGCATAAGCGTGAATATCTTAAATAATATAGAAGGAGAAGATTAAATGAAAAGGAAGGGGAAATTTAAAATGGTAATAACCGTAATAGTTGTATTGGCAGTTTTGCTTGGGTTGGGGATGGGAGGAGGAATGCTTTATACTGCAGAGGAACATAAAGAAGCTAAAAACCTCCCTATCGCTGCTATAGACTTTAATAATCTTAATGACGGCACGTATATTGGTGAATATGAAGGTGGAATGAAAAAATGGAGAACCAATAAGGTTCAGGTTACAGTGTCCTCAGACAAAGTCACTGAAATTAAAGTATTAGAGCAAAACTATGACCTAAAGCCGGAATTCACAGATAAGTTATATGATAGAGTAATCGGGTCACAGTCACTGCAGGTGGACACCATCAGCGGCGCAACCCTTACTTCCAAAGCTTGCCTTAAATCGGTGGAAAACGCACTGACCAAGGCGCAAAAAAGGTAAGAAAGATAGTATATTTTGAAGGAGAATTGGGAAATGAAAAATGTAATAATTATAGGTTCTGGAATCGGCGGACTTACTGCCGGCAACCTTCTTGCCAAGAAGGGACATAAAGTAACCATATTTGAATCTCATAGCATGCCTGGCGGCTATACCGCCGGATTTTACAGGAAGGGTTATTATTTTGAGAGCGGTACCATGAACTTGGAAGCCACAGCGTCGGTATTCAAGGTGATGAAGGAAATCGGAGTGTTTGAAAAAATAGACTTCATGAAGCTGAAAACACGGTTCCTTTCAGAGGATTTCGACGGAATTCCTGAGAATTACGATGATTATAAAAAAATGATCTACTCAAGTTATCCCTCCGATAAAGAAAAGCTGGATACGGTTTTTTCAGATCAGGACGAAATAATCGATCTGATGGGGACCTTTGATAAACCCATGCCCCCTTTTTATTGTGGGCTTAAAAAGATAAAATCAATGATTCCTTACATCCTGAGCAGTCCAAAGTGGATGAAGCAGTCAAAGAAGTATGGGGATATGACGTCATCAGAGTATGCAGCAAAATATTTCGAAAAAGGCTCAAAGCTGTTCAGACTGTTTAACGGATTCAGCTATCCGGATATGCCGGCCATGATGGCAGGAGCCGCTTTATCAGGGACATTCCAAGACACTTGGACGGTTAAAGGTGGCATGCAGTCATGGGCTGACGTTCTAGCAGAGAACTTCAGGGAACTGGGTGGTGATTTAAGGCTGAAATCCTATGTCGATAAGATAATAACAAAAGACGGGACCGCAGTTGGGGTCTCATGTAAGGGTACCATATATGACGCAGATTATGTTATTTCTGCAGGAGACTACAAGAAAACCCTCCTTAAGCTTTTAGACGACAAGAGCCTTATTCCTCAGGCGCAACAGGATAATATAGGTAGGACTGCCGTTTCAGAGGGTTTCTTCACAGTATATCTGGGGTTGAATATGTCCAAGGTCGAACTTGGCGAATATATGAAGGTTCCGCATGTTTTTGCTTGTGACGAAAGACCCGATTACGATATTTACAATTCCGAAGATGGAGAGTTTTTCAACAAGACATCTGCTTCAATTTATTCGCTGTCAATGATAAACCCAGAACATGCTCCTAAAGGGAAATCCTCATTGATGCTTCAGACCATGGTGCCATACCGGTGGATGAACAATTGGGGTGGCGGAGACAAGGAGGCATATAAACAGTTAAAGGAAAAAGCAATGGATGCAATGATAGAAAAAGCATCCAGGGTAATTCCCGGCTTGAAGGAATATATCGAATATAAGGATGCCGCAACCCCGTTGACTTATGAAAGATTTACCCATAATACCGATGGAGCAACCTCAGCATGGAGTTGGAACCCTAAGAAAAATTTCTATAAAAGCCCCATGAGCGTGAAAATAAAAACACCTGTGAAAAACCTTTACATCGGCTCCTGCTGGGCTATGCAAATCGGCGGTGTGCCCGGTGCCCTTGGAGCAGCTTACCAGTGTGCCAATAAGATAAAATGAAGCGAGATTTGGATAATGCCTGAGGCGCAAGTGCCGCAGGTTGAGCGGGCGGTGGCGGTCTACGTCGAATTCCCACAGACCGATCATGGTTTTGATATTATACTGCCGCGCCTCAACCCGGCAACCCAAAATTAATCGCCGTCCATGCCATGACAGCTGTGAAAACTACCCGCAATCGCAATTGAAAGTGGATATGAAAGCTGACACTAAATAGCAGTAAACATTGATAAATTTTTATTGTATAATTAAATTATAATATTTTAAAATTCAAATTAAGAGGTATTAACAAATGGCTGAATTTAAGAATAAAATTGCCTTAGTCAAAGCACTGTTGTCAAACATGCAGATAATAAGGGTAAAACCTTCGATCAATTGGTTCCTGACTAAATATATGGGAAAGTTCAATTTGTTGAATATAGACGGGCAGCTCATAATTCATTCGCATCTGCCTTCGGTAAACAGCAAAGCCTTTACCCGCTTTATAAATGAGCATCTGCTGGCAAGAACAGAGGGACCCTCCCATGCTCAAATCAGCTTGACCAATGCCTGCCCCCAGAATTGCCGATATTGTTACAACAAGAATAGAAGCGGGGAGCTTCTAAATACAGCTGAAATCAAGCAGCTCATACAGGAGCTGAAGAAAATGGGTGTTTTCTGGCTGGGCTTCACCGGTGGGGAACCACTTTTGAACAAAGATATTGTTGAGATTGTAAAAAGTGTCGGAGATGATTGTGCAATAAAGCTGTTTACCACAGGCTCCAACCTTACGGAACGACTTGCAGCAGAGCTTAAAGAGGCAGGTCTTTTGTATGCCTCAGTCAGTCTGGATCATTGGGAAGAAGAACATGACCGGATTAGGGGATCCAAAGGGGCCTTTCGGACGGCGCTCAGGGCGATAGAGATATTTAAAAGCATAGGAGTTCATGTAAGTGTATCAGCGGTCTTATCCAGGAAGATGCTTCAAAGAAATCAGGTACAGGAATTTCTAAATTTCCTGATCAGCCTTGGTATTCATGAAGCATGGCTGAGTGAAATGAAGCCAACGGTAGAGGCCTTCTGGAACGAGGCTTCAGTTATTACCGAAGAGGAAAGGCTGAGCCTGGTACGCTTGCAGGATAAATACAATAAAGAGGGAAAAATTACAGTAAATTACCTTGGACATTTTGAGGGAGGAGAGCATTTCGGCTGTAATGCAGGCAATAAAATGGTCTATATAGATGCATTTGGAGAAGTAAGCCCCTGTGTGTTTACGCCTATGACCTTTGGAAATGTACGGGATAAGTCGGTGCAAGCCGTCTTTTCAGAGATGAAAGAGCATTTTCCGTCGGAAAGCTGCTGTTTTATTAACAAAAACTATGGATTGCTGAAGAAATATTATAAGGGACAGGCTCCTATCAGTAAAGAAGATACCCTGGAGATGATGAAGGAAATCCGGTTTAGCCCGATGTCCGAATTTTCACGATTGAATTATAAACGATAAAGTTATGGGGGTATATTATGAGATTGTATAAACTGTTCAGTCTTACCGCAGCAGCAATATTTGCCGTTGTGGGCTTGATTTTTCTATTTTTCCCCGATTCAGCCCTGATTTTTTTTAACAGTATTTCGAGTTATTTCGGATTGCCCCAATCTCCTTTACAAGGTACCGGTTTTTATCTGACACTGGCCTCGGCTTATATGTATCTTGTAGCTTTACTTGCTTACCTGATGTACCGCTATCCGGAGCAGAATATTTATCCGTTTTTATTGGCTCAAGGCAAACTGGCATCTTCTATTATTTGTATTTATCTATTCTTGATGTTCCAACCCTACCTGATATATTTTGCCAACTTTGTTATTGACGGTTTCATAGGTATTGCAGCATTATATCTCATGAAAATGAAAAAAACAGAGGTTTGATTATGCTTCTGAAAATAATGCAGTTCTATATACCTGAATTTATTAAGAAGAAAAAGCTGAATGAATTGTTCCGCTTGACGGCTGATGCCTTCCAAAGTGAGCTGCCGGAGCTCCGGGGGCTTTCTTTTGCTGAGTGCTTGTTGAAATACGCTTTATTTACAAAGGAACAGGCTGAGAGCTATTTACAGAGCGGACGCCCTCTTGAAGAAGTAAAACATCGGTTGTATCAAAATTCTTGTATTTTTGGACAGAACCTGAGAAAAAGCCTTCATGTCGTAACCTGGGAAGAGGCTGCTACGGTACTTAAGGTTATTTATAAGCTTATCGGGATAGATTTTCAATATGACAGGCAGGGTGAAATCATAATCAAACAGTGCTTATTCAGCAAACATTATTCCGAAGAAGTTTGCAGGCTTATTTCTTCACTGGATGAAGGGCTGGCAGCAGGGCTTTCGGGTGGTGGCAGGCTGTACTTTAATCAAAGGATCACTGAAGGCGGCAGCTGCTGTAAAGGATATTTTAGCAGGGGGGCCTTGAAATGAAAAGAGTGATAGTAGTCGGCAGCGGTGCGGGCGGAGCAGCTGCTGCCAAGAAGCTGCAGGGAAAATTTCATGTGACCGTCCTGGAGGCAGGCAGAGAGTTCAAGCCTTTTCCCTTCAGTTTGTCTGCCTTGGAAAAGCTAAAAAGAACCGGACTGTTCTTTGATGAAAGGGAAATACAGCTGCTGTTTCCGTCAATGAGAGTCAATAAAACTGAAGATAGGATGGTTATGGTCAGCGGGACGGGTGTGGGCGGGACTACTACGCTTTCTGCAGGAAATGCACTTCGTATGGACAGAGGGCTTAAGGAGCTTGGAATTGATTTGGGCGATGAATTCGAGGAGCTTTATAGTGAAATTCCCATTACAAATGATCATCAAAATAAATGGCGGGATACCACAAAGAGATTGTTTGAAATATGCAGGGAGATGGACCTGAATCCCCAACCTATACCGAAGCTTGGAGATTACCGGGGCTGCACTAGCTGCGGAAGATGTGTCCTAGGCTGTCAGTACGAGGTTAAATGGGACAGCCGCCAATTTCTGAGGACTGCACTTGACAAGGGAGCAAACTTAGTTACAGGCTGCAAGGTTTTGAAGGTAGTTTTTGATAACGGGTCGGTCAAGGGAGTACAGGCGCAGAAAGGCTTGAATTCCGTATTCTATCCGGCTGATATTGTCGTACTGGCGGCAGGCGGCTTTTCAACTCCTGTAATTCTTCAGAATTCGGGTATTAAATGTGAAAGCAGGCTGTTTGTTGATCCGGTCCTCTGCGTAGCTGCCGAGTGTAAGGGAAGCCTTCAGAACAAGGAGCTTTCCATGCCCTTTGCCGTGCAGAGGGAGCATTATATCATATCCCCGTACTTTGATTATCTAAGCTTTTTCTTTAATAAAAGCTGGCGGTATCCTGCCTCAGATACTCTGGCACTGATGATAAAGCTGGCGGATTCAAGTACCGGAAGTGTTGATAACAAAAATATCAGAAAGGCACTTACAGATATTGATAAAGAAAGACTGCAGCAGGGAGTCGAGATCTGCAGGGAGATACTTGGCAGGCATGGTATAAGAAAGGACAATATTTTCCTTGGAACGATAAATGCCGGACATCCCGGCGGTATGCTGCCGCTCATAAGTCAGGAAGCGGAAACCTTTCATAATTCCAAGCTTCCTGAAAGCCTGTATGTTGCCGATGCAACGCTGTTTCCCGAGTCTTTGGGAAATCCGCCCATACTTACTATAATGGCTATGGCTAAGAGAGTCAGTAAAATTATAATGGAGCGATTTGGAGGGTAGGTACCTGGCACTACTATGGGCGAAATTGGACAAGGCGGGTATTCTTTTTGAGATATGATGCGATATACCTGATTTGCCTGCACAGGAAAGCTGGGGTAAAATAAACCTGTGGAGGCGATAAATAAACCTGTGGAGGCGATAAAATGGAGAAGGAGTATTACTGCCCGGAATGCAATTCCAAATTGGAAAAAATAGAGGGCTGCGGATCAGTTGGTTATCTTTGTGATAAATGCAAAAAGCTTATTTCTAGAAAAAGAATCCTAACTGAGGAGCAGACCAAAAAGGAATAAAAGCAGAAACACTAAAGTAATAAGCATTCTACTTGACACTTACATGCAGGAGCAATATGGAAGCTTTTCGAGGAAAAATGCAAGAATCCCGGTATACTCCTGCATATATTATGAAAAATGTATATAATAATAGGTTTTCTTTCTCTCTTCTGGGAAACCGTGCTTGTTTACAAACTGAGGGCTGTCAATACCGACAGCCCTTTTTATAATTCATATTAACTGCTTGAAGAATTATCAAATTGATATAATAGTATCATACTATTCTGACTATTTTTATTGACAATAATACTTTGTCGATGTAATATTTGGATAACGAGTATTGTTCATTGCAGAAGTACGTTCTACATACTGGAATTATATTCGTCTCTGAACTGTATAGTGCAATGAAAATTCTCACATATCCATTATTGTGAACTTCCTTGCGCAGTCATAAAATTCTTCTATATTGCTTGTTATGAACATAATAGATTTTTCGAGCATTTTCACAAATACACTATTATAATTCCCAAAACTCATTTATCTTGGTATCGGCAAGACCGGTTCAGGCCTGCAGGATGTACACAGGCTTATCGCATGGTAACTGCAGCGGTGTGTTGACTGCTGTTTAATTACAAATAATAATAGTTAATAGGAGGGAAATTAATGAAAAGACTCTTTGCTTTACTCTTAGTCTTTACCCTGGTACTCACAACTCTAGCTGGATGCAGCAGCGGCACAACTCCAGACACCGCAGCACCAGCTGGTGCTGCCAAGGATACTACTCCGTTTAAAGTCGGTGCAATTTACCCACTAAGTGGAAGTAACGCCCTTTTGGGAACACAGTGCCTTTCAGCTGTGAAAATTGCTGTGGATATGGTAAATAAGAATGGCGGGGTTCAAGGAAGACAGGTTGAACTTGTTTCAGCAGATGCTCCTGATCCTACTACAGCTACAACAGAAGCTGGCAGACTTGTTGATCAGCAGGGTGTAAAAGTAGTATTTGGTTCGCTGGCCAGCGGAAATGCACTTGCAATTAGCGCAGTTACTGAAAAAAGCGGAGTTATTATGATGGAATCAGGCGGAATCACAGACGAGCTTACAAACAAAGGCTTCAAAAATGTATATAGAATTATCGACAGGGGCGGCTATCGTGGAGCACAGGGTGCCAGATATATTAATGAAGTGGTTGCAGCAAAACTTGGCGTGAAGCCGGAAGAATTAAAAATAGCAATTGTCAATGAAGATTCCAGCTACGGAGTATCTGTTGGCGGCGGCGCAGAAGGTGAATTCAAAAAGTTAGGCATGAATGTAGTTGTTCATGAAAGCTACAATGCAAAAGTAACAGATATGTCAGCAATGGTAATGAAGATAAAGGATGCAAAACCTGACGTACTTGTGACTGTAAGTTACATAAATGACGCTGTACTGCTGGTTGATACATTAAGACAGTACGAAGCAATGCCAAAGATATTTATGGGTACGGGTGCAGGAACTACAGATCCAAACTTTGCAAAAACTATAGGTGCTGATTCTGATGGTATGTTCTGTTTGGATATGCCAACTAACCTTCCTATAGAACATTTTGCAAAAGTACCAGAAGTTCAGGCTATTGTTACTGAATTCAGAAAAGCATTCCTCGCAGAGTATAAAGATATGGATAAGGTATCGGTAGCTGCTGAAGCAGCATTTGCAGGATCTTATCACTTCCTGAATGATATAGTGGCTAAAGCTAAGTCAACAGAAGCTGCAGACATACGTGAGGCAGCTCTTAGCACAAAACTTGAAATGACAACTTTAGGATTTGGTCTGGATATTGGCGAAGACGGTCAGAACAAAGCCGCTGCTGCTAATGTAGGACAGTGGCAGGGTGGAAAAGTAGTTACAGTATATCCTGAAGACCGTAAGAATGGTGAAGTAATGAATATTCCATTGCCTATAGCAAACAAATAATAAAATTACCTCTCTATTACCTTCTGCACTCAGTGCAGAAGGTAATATTTAATAATACCTGAAAACAATATGGATTAATTTTTGCCTGGCTAGACTAAATTATTATAAAAAGGGGTAAAAAAATTGGAACAGATTATTCAAGTTATTATATCCGGACTCTTATCGGGGGGGGTATATTCACTGGTAAGCGTAGGCCTTGCACTTATGTATGGGGTCGTGGGGATGGTCAACTTCGCACATGGTGAATACCTGATGATAGGAATGTACGTCTCATTTGTAATATTTTCAACCCTTGGCCTTAATCCTTATCAGTCGATGATAATGAACATTATTATTATGTCAGCATTTGGGTATGTTACATTCAAATTAGTTATGCAGAGAGTGCTTTATGCACCTCATGAAATGCAAGTTCTCATTACCCTCGGGTTATCAATGATACTGCAAAACGCAGCCTTGATGATTTGGAAAGCTGATTATAGAAACGTTAGAATAGATTTAACAACACATACCTTTAATTTATTTGGACTCATCTTTCCTACACCAAGAGTAATTGCCTTCCTCATAGCAATAGGCGCATCAGTAGCACTTTATTTATTCCTGCAGAAAACCTTTATGGGGACTGCAATGAGGGCAATATCTCAAAATACTAAAGCCGCTCAGCTTATGGGAATTAAGCCGCAGCAGACCTATACTCTTGCATTTGTTATAGGAACTGCACTGGTTGGACTTGCGGGCTTGCTTATAGTGCCTATATATCCGGCTTACCCAACCATAGGAAATAGCTTTGGTACACTGGCATTTATCGTAGTTGTTATCGGAGGTCTTTCCAGTGTTCCAGGTGCTATAATCGGGGGGCTGCTTGTGGGATTGATAGAAAGTTTGACAGCATACTTTATAGGTCCTGCTTATCAACAGGCTGCATATTTTCTACTGTTTATAATTGTCCTGATCCTCAAGCCTAATGGATTATTTGGACGATCTTAATTTATGAAAGGGAGGATTATGACATGTTAAGAAGGTTTCTTTCTAAAAGATATTCTGTTATGTGGGTAATAGCAATAGCCTTGATTATTGTACCCTTTGCTGTCAAGAACAGATACTATCAGGATATTACTATATTGACCTTTCTCTGGGCAGGGCTTGCTACATCCTGGAATTTATACAGCGGCTATTGCAAGCGTTTAAGTATTGGGCATGCGGCTTTCCTCGGAATAGGTGCATACACATCCACACTGCTTTTTATTAAATTCGGGGTATCTCCATGGTTAGGAATGCTTGCAGGTGTAGCGATGTCTGTTATGTTCGCTTTAATGATAGGGGGAACGACACTAAGACTTAAAGGCACATTTTTTGTACTTTCAACAATAGCCTTCGCTGAGGTATTGAAGGTTACGTTTATTACTGCAGAGCATGTAACTGGCGGTCCTTTAGGGGTTCTTATTCCTTACGAGCCAGGATTCAGCAACATGGTATGGTCAAGCAAGCTTCCTTATGCAGTGCTTGTCTGGTTATACATGTTAATAGTATTATTCATATCCGTCAAACTTGAGAGATCTAAATTCGGATATTATCTTATAGCTTTGGGAGAAAATCAGGAAGCTGCAGAAAGCCTTGGAGTAGACTCCACAAAAACAATGCTTATGGCCTTTGTTTTAAGTGCTGCATTTACTTCAATCGGTGGAACGTTGTTTGCCCAATATATAATGTTTATTGAGCCTGAGTCTCTTATGTCAGTCGGCAATTCTGTAAACTTTATACTGATATCCATAATTGGAGGACTTGGAACGGCTTTTGGACCATTTGTAGGTGCTCTTATTATAACACCTTTAAGCAATCTGCTCAGAGGATATTTATCAAGCGTAAGCGGTCTTCATGGTTTCCTATTTGGACTGATACTAGTTATAATAATACTTTTTAAGCCGGATGGCGTATTCCCCCAGCTTAGGAGATTAGCGAATCGTATTTTAAAAAAGTCTACAAATTCGAATAAAGGAGTCTAGCCATGCTTTTAAAAGTTGATTCTGTAACAAAGAAATTTGGAGGTTTAAGTGCGCTTAGTGAAGTTAGCTTTGAAGTAGAGCAGGGGACCATTTTAGGGCTGATAGGTCCGAATGGAGCCGGCAAAACCACACTTTTCAGTTGTATTACCGGGGTGCATAGCATTACAAGCGGCGATATAACCTTCAAAGGAGAAAAAATATCCGGTAAGAAATCCTATCAAATAGCGAAGAGCGGGATTGCACGAAGCTATCAGATAGTGCAGCCCTTTGGAAATATGACAACGCTGCAGAATGCAATGGTAGGTGCCTTCTGCAAAACTAATAATTATAACAAAGCTGAGCAAATTGCATTAAAAGCCCTGGAAACCGTACATCTTGCGCATAAGGGCGATGTTGAGGCCAAAACACTCAATTTGGGAGAAAGAAAAAAGCTTGAGATAGCAAAGGCACTGGCTGTAGAACCTGACCTGCTGCTTCTGGATGAGGTAATGGCAGGATTGACTACTACAGAAGTAAAGGAAATGGTAAAAATTATTCAAACTATAAATGCTTCAGGAACGACAATTATGGTTATTGAACACATAATGGAGGCTATAATGTCACTCTCGAGTAGAATAATAGTGCTGAATTTCGGAAAGAAAATTGCAGAAGGCAGCCCTGAAGAAGTAAAGAACAATCAACAGGTTATAGAAGCTTATTTCGGGATAGAAGGTGGTGAACACAATGCTTAAGCTGACTAATGTAAACGCCTTTTATGGTGAAGTGCAGGTGCTTAAAGGCGTGTCAATGCAAGTAAACAAAGGGGAGATTATTTCCCTTATAGGTGCCAATGCATCAGGGAAGACAACTACCCTGAACTGCATATCAAGGACATTGACATCCTTTAATGGCAGCATAGAATTTGAGGGAAAGAGAATAGACAATGTCACCAGCGATATAATAGTTGAACTGGGACTTATCCAGGTGCCTGAAGGAAGGCTTTTATTTCCTAAACTGACTGTAAGAGAGAATCTGGAGCTTGGAGCATTTAATAAAAGAAGCAGAGCAAACAGAAAGAAAAACCTTGAGGTTGTCTATGATTTCCTCCCCAGACTAAAGGAAAGAGAAAGCCAGATGGCAGGATCATTAAGCGGAGGGGAAGCCCAAATGTGTGCTATTGGCAGGGGATTGATGGCGAATCCTAAGCTATTGATACTTGACGAACCATCCCTTGGATTGGCACCCATTGTTGTACTTGAAATAATGAAGCTGATTAAAAAGATAAGAGATGAAGGCATGACAGTCTTACTTGTTGAACAGAATGTCAAACAGACGTTGAATTTAGTAGATAGAGCCTATGTTATTTCTAACGGGGAAATAACCATTGAAGGTACCGGACAGGAGCTTTTGAACAGCGAAGAAGTAAGACGGGCATATCTTGGCATATAAATAAACATGAGGAGAAACAAAAATGAAATACGTGCTGAATAACGAAGGGAAACCATATTACAAATATTTTGAGGACATTAGTGCAATACCCCGTGTGTCATTCAATGAAAAGGGGATTTCCGATTATCTGGTACAGTTCGCTAAAGACCGTGGACTATGGTGGTATCAGGATGACCTCTGGAATGTAATTATTAAGAAGCCGGCATCGTCAGGCTACGAGGAGCATCCGACCGTGATGGTGCAAGGTCATACGGATTTGGTAGGGGAGAAAGCTCCCGGTTCCAATTTTAATTTTGATACGGATCCGTTAGAACTATATGTAGAGGACGGCTGGCTGAAAGCGAAGGATACGACTCTGGGAGCGGATTGCGGGCATGGCGTTGCCTATATGCTTGCATTATTGGATGACAACAGCTTGCAGCATCCTCCCCTGGAATTTTTCTTTTCCGTTCAGGAGGAAGCCGGAATCGGCGGCCCGAGATATGTAGATTACTCTCTCTTTTCAGCAAAGAAGCTGATTAACACAGACATGATGTTTGAGGGGGGCACCTACACCTCCACTGCTAATGTAGTGGGCGGTGACTTTATAAAAAAGGTCAGGATAAAGGAAAACACAAAATCCACATTTGAAGTCAAAGTAGCAGGGCTTTACGGCGGTCACGCAGCAATGAACATTTACAGGGATCAGGCCTGCTCTATTAAGGTTGCAGCGAGAGTTCTGTTCCAAATAATGAAGGAAATGAAAATCAATCTGGTCTCCATCAACGGGGGTACTATCAGAAACAACATCGCTGAAGAATGTGTGGCGGCGTTTACTTGTGAAGAAAAGTATTCTGACCGGATGAAGGAAATTGCAGCAGCACTGATGGCCGAGGCTAAGACAGAGCATGCAGTCAGCGACCCGGGACTTTTTATCACACTGAATTCTACCAATACAGCGTCAAAGGCAATGGATGACATTTCCTCAAAAGGCGTAATTGAACTGCTCAATGTTCTGCCTAGCGGAGTTTACATGAGAAGTCCGGATACGGATAAACTGGTGGTCTCTTCCAGGAACATGGGGAATGTGAATTTGACAGAAGATACCCTCACAATAGGCTATTTGTTCAGGAGTGCCATCAAATCTCATATTGTCGACCTGATGGATCAGACTATGACAGCGGCGGACAAATTCGGTGCAGTATATGTGGAAGAGTACCGCTATTACGGCTATACAATAGACGGGAATGCACCGCTCTGTAATTTATGGAAGGATGTCTATAGAGAGGCCACGGGTAAAGAACTGACCCTTATGGCAATTCACGGCGGTACTGACGCCGGAACTATTATAGAAGGCATGGGCGGAATGGATGTAATAGCCATTGGGCCGAATACAACCAATGTGCACAGACCGGGAGAGGCTTTGGAACTGGCTTCCTTCGACCGAACCTACGGCTACTTGAAAACTATTTTGTCCAGACTGTAAGTATAGTCGCACAGTCTAATTTACATAAAAATGTGAAGAATTGAATATTCTAGAACTTTGAATAAACTTTATTAATGTAAAATTCATTAGAGGAGTTCATAAATGAGCAATAAATATGATAATGTATTAAATTGTGTAAGCAGGGACGAAGTGGTTAAGCTTACGCAGGATCTAGTGCGTATAGATAGCGTAATCAGGCCTTTAAAAGGCGTATATGAAGAAAATGTAGCACTTTTTATTGCCGGCTATTTGAAAAATTTGGGTTTTGATGTAGTAGTGGATGAAGTAGAACCCCACAGACCTAATGTTATTGCTACCCTTGAGGGAGATAAACCAGGAAAATGCATACTCTTCGAAGGTCACACAGATGTGGTAACGGAAGGTGTTGCGGAAAAATGGAATTATCCTCCCTTCGGAGCGGTGATAGATAACGGCAGGATATATGGCAGGGGAACCTGCGACACCAAGGGGAACGTAGCAGCAATGATAATAGCTGCAAAAGCCATAAAAGAGTCGGGGCAGAGCTTCAGCGGCAAAATCAAGCTTTGCATTCCTGTGGATGAAGAAGGAATGATGATAGGAATCAAGGACTTCATTAAAAAAGGCCATGCTGATGATGTGGATGCAGCAGTTATATGCGAACCGGAAGAAAACAACGCATGTATAAAGCAAAAAGGCGCGATGAGGGCTGTAATAAGAATGTACGGTAAGCAGTCTCACGGTGCAATGCCCCTGGCAGGCATAAATCCCATTCCTAAGGCAGCAAAGCTCATAGATGCTATTATGGCCTTTGAAGCGGAAGAAAAAGGTGTACAGGGAAAAGATGATTTTCTTGGATGGCCCAGCATCACTCCTACAATATTCCTGGCTCCTTCCGAGACAGAGCCGCAAATAAATGTTGTGCCCGCGGAGCTCAAAATTACTTTGGATATCAGGACTATTCAAGGGCAGGAGCATGATTATATTGAAGATAGATTAAGAAGAATTATAAAAGGGCTTGAATTCGAAGACAAGGAGTTTAAAGCAACTCTTGAAATTATTGAGCAGAGACCATGGACAGCTACCCCGGTTGACCATGAGGTTGTAAGAGCCGTTACTAAGGCTTACGAAGAGGTGAGCGGCAAAAAAATCATATACAACGGCGTGCCTGGAGCAACCGACGGCACCTTCCTTAAGGCCTGGAAGGGGATAGAGGTTGTGACAATAGGTGCCGGAAACAGGCTGATACCTCACCAGTATGATGAGTATGTAGATATTGAAGAGCTGGTTGAATCAACCAGATTATACGCTTTAGCTGCTTTGTATTATCTTAATGGTGAATGCTGATAATATGATGCTCTGGAAGGCAAAGACTTTGCAAAGGATTCATAACGAACTTCCTTGATTGTTAGAATACTTTTTATTATAATAATATTGTAATAATATTCTAAAAATGCTTATTTCGGGGTGATATAAAAAAGCTGTGGGAGGTATAGAATGGAAAAGGACATTGAATCCGCCAATTATAACATCAAGTCCTTGATAAAATCGGTAAAGCTGTTGGAAGTATTGATAGATGGCGGAGAAATGAGTATACACGAATTGGATAGCATATGCAAAATGGGCAAGAGTTCTGTCCATAGGATACTTGGGACCTTCAGGTCGATTGGATATGTAGCACAGAAGCCGGATGACGGAAAGTACTATGCAACTATAAAAATGTTCGAACTCGGCAATAAAGTGGCAAACAGGATGACAATAAGAAATATTGCAAGGCCCTTCTTGGAAGAACTATTCGGCAAGTGCAAGGAAACGGTAAATTTAGCCACATTTGACAAGGGCGAAACAGTATATCTGGATAAAATCACAACTGAAGAACCTTTGAGGATAGACCTGGAAATAGGAAGAAGGGTACCGGCATATTGCAGCGGCTTAGGAAAAGTATTTATGGCATATATTCCGGACTTTAAACTGAATACTTTGAAACTCGTTAAACATACTCCGGCTACTATCACTACTTACGAGCTGCTGGCAAAAGAGCTGGAAACGGTGAAAAAACAGGGCTATGCTATTGATAATGAAGAGTATATCAAAGGACTGGTATGTGTTGCGGCGCCTGTCTTGGGCCCGAAGGACGAAATTGTGGCGGCATTGAGTATAGTTGTACCAACCATTAGGTTTAACGCCTCCAAGAAAAAGCAATTTATAGAATATCTCAAGGAAGAGACAGATAAAATTCAACGGTTTATGCGTTGAGAATACTACTATTCTAACATCAAAACATATAATAGACAATATTCAAAATTTTGAATACTGTCTATTTATACAACTAAGGTCTAATTCTAGACAATAAACTTTCCAACGGCTTTCTTTAATTTCTGAGCACTTTCCATGCTGATTTGCATTTGACTCCCAACAAGATTCACTTGATTTACTACCTCTGCAGTTTCCTCTGCTGAAAATATCAGCCCTTTTGCGGTACTTTTTTTTCGGTAGCCTCCAATAATCGGTCTAATAACTCGCATGATGCAATTGCGTATATTGACTACCCTAATGAATACAAAGTGACTATAATTGAATATACATATAAATTTGCTGATATAAGATAGGTGATGAGCCTGTCTTTTTGTTTTTTGGTAAATTTGCTTAAGTGGTGACCTTCTATGTAACTAATAAAAAATCAATATGGAGTTGACAATTAAATCAAAAGGAAGTAGAATCAGTATATAGGATACATATAGGGGGTACGGGTACTTTTTAATGGAGTACAATTTCACTTGATGAGTTTATGCCAGTTATTGCATGGAATAAATAAATAACCGGATTAGTATAGGGCAGTAATGTATAAGGGAGTGGAAGAATGAGAAGTGAAGCATTGAAAATAATTGGGATGACCTGTGTTTCTTGTGCAAAAGGTGTGGAAAGAGCAACAAAAAAGCTGGAGGGTGTAAGCGATTCCAATGTGAACTTTGCAACAGAAAAACTCAATATTACGTATGATGAAACAAAATTGGCTATTGCGGACATCATAGCAGCTGTATCCAAAGCCGGATATGAAGCTATAGAGGAGGCTGCTGACAAGGAAGTTATCATACCCATTCAAGGAATGACATGTGCTGTTTGTGTAAAGACGATTGAGAGAGTGGTAGGTAAGCTCGATGGAGTTGAAAGTGTTTCAGTTAATTTTGCTACAGAAAATGCAAGCATAAAGTATAATCCCCAAATAGTAAGGTTGTCAGAGATCAAGCAGGGGATTGCTAATGCAGGGTATAAAGCATTGGAGATAGATAATAAAAACAGGGTGGACGAGGATAAACTGAGAAAAGAGAAAGAGATTCGTATCTTATGGACGAAATTTATTGTTTCGGCAGTATTTGCAGTTCCTCTGCTGTATATTGCCATGGGGGCAATGATATGGTGGCTTAAGTGGCCTATACCCGATTGGCTGAAACCTATGCAATATCCGCTGGTTTATGCAGTGGTACAAATTTTGCTGGTGATTCCGATTGTTATTGCCGGACATCGATTCTATACAGTCGGATTCAAGGCAATACTGCGAAGAAGTCCCAATATGGATTCGCTTATTGCAATGGGAACCTCCGCGGCGATTGGCTATAGCCTGTATTCCACTTATCGTATTACAATTAATGATTTCAAATACGTAGATGATCTATATTTTGAAACGGCAGGCGTCATCATAACACTTATATTGTTGGGAAAATCACTGGAAGCTGTATCTAAAGGGAGAACTTCAGAAGCAATAAAGAAGCTCATTGGGCTTGTGCCTAAAACGGCCATTGTCATACATAATGACAAAGAGATTGAAATGCCTATTGAAGAGGTAGAAGTAGGCGATGTCATTGTTGTAAAACCAGGTGAAAAAATACCGGTAGACGGTGAAGTTATTGAAGGACTAACCTCGGTGGATGAATCCATGCTGACCGGTGAAAGTATTCCGGTTGAAAAGAAAGATGGCGACAAGGTATACGGCGCCAGTCTCAATAAAAATGGTTCCATCAGATTTAAAGCAACTAAGGTAGGCAGCGATACTGCTTTAGCACAGATAATCAAGCTGGTAGAAGAAGCCCAAGGTACCAAGGCACCTATTGCGCAGATGGCGGATATAGTATCCGGCTATTTTGTACCAGTGGTCTTCGCTATAGCGACTTTATCAGCAATAGCATGGTATATCGCAGGACAAGATACGGTATTTTCACTGACGATATTTATAGCTGTATTGGTTATCGCCTGTCCTTGCGCTCTGGGGTTAGCCACACCCACTGCTATTATGGTAGGTACGGGGAAAGGAGCAGAATACGGTGTTCTGTTCAAAGGTGGAGAAGCACTGGAAACCACCCATAAAATAAGGACCATTGTGTTTGACAAAACTGGAACTATTACAGAAGGACGGCCGGAAGTGACAGATATAATAACAACAGAGCTTGTTAATAAGAATGAAATACTGCAATTGGCGGCATCAGCTGAAAAAGGATCTGAGCATCCCCTAGGGGAAGCTATAGTCAGAGATGCTGATAAAAAAGGATTGCTGTTTATCAAGCCGGATAAATTTCACGCCTTGCCGGGCCGGGGAATAGAAGCTGAGATTGAAGGTAAAGCGCTTCTTTTGGGTAATAAAAAGTTGATGGAGGACAGGAAAATTGATCTTTTGCATTTGGAAAAAGAATCCGACAGACTGGCATCTGAAGGGAAGACCCCTATGTACATCGCAGTTAACAATCAACTGGCAGGCATCATTGCAGTGGCAGACATAATAAAAGAAAGCAGCGCAAGAGCTATTCGCAAGCTGCATGATATGGGTATAGAAGTTGTTATGATTACCGGTGACAATCAAAGAACAGCAGAAGCTATAGCAAAGCAAGTGGGCATCGATCGAGTATTGGCTGAAGTACTGCCTAAGGATAAAGCTAATGAAGTGAAGAACCTGCAGGCAGGAGGCAAAAAGGTAGCGATGGTGGGAGACGGTATCAACGATGCACCGGCATTGGCGCAAGCTGATATTGGTATTGCTATCGGATCAGGAACAGACGTGGCTATTGAATCTGCAGACATCGTTCTGATGAGAAGCGATCTGATGGATGTGCCAACGGCCATACAGCTTAGCAAGCGTACAATTATAAATATTAAACAGAACTTGTTCTGGGCATTCGGATATAACGTTGCAGGTATTCCTGTCGCTGCCGGATTGTTATATGCCTTTGGAGGACCGACTCTGAGTCCGATATTTGCCGCAGCGGCTATGTCACTTAGCTCTGTATCCGTTTTGACCAATGCATTAAGATTAAAAAATTTCAAACCATATAAATAATATTAGGAGGAATATAAAAATGAAAAAACAGATTAGTATTAATGGCATGACATGTGGACACTGTGTGAGACATGTTGAAGAAGCTTTAGAAGGAATTATTGGTGCTTTTAATGTACGGGTAAACTTACAAGGGAAATATGCGATGGTTGAGGTAACTGATGCCGTATCAGATGAGAAGTTGAAAGAAGCCATTGAAGAAGCCGGCTACAATGTAACAGGGATAAATAATTTATAGATTTAAGCAGTTTGAAAAGAGGGAGAAAATATGGAGAATGAACTTGTTGGCTGTGGCACTTGCAACAGCTGTGGAGAAGATGGTGCTCATGAAGACGGGTGCTTTGATAGGACTACCAACCGATCACAGAAGATGAAAGCCGATTTGTTTGCCAGGCTAAATCGGGTTGAAGGCCAGGTCAGGGGTATCAAAGGTATGATTGAAAAAGATACCTATTGCGATGATGTATTGAATCAAATAGCATCAGTACAATCAGCTATGAAATCCGTTGCAAGGCTTTTATTGGAGAACCATATGAAAAGCTGTATTGTAAGTCGAGTGCAGGCTGGTGAAACCGAAGTCATTGATGAACTGCTTTATACCATAGAAAAACTATTAAAATAACAGATGCTTTATCTGTTTTAAGGAGATAAAAATGAAAATGATGAAAAGAAGATTGTTTTTATTGCTTACGGTTTTAGTGCTTTTCACCTTTTCGGCCTGCCAAGCACTCGATGTTGTTGGACAAGCATCAATTGCTTCTTTTGATGCATTATTAAAGGTCATACCGAGTCAGGTTTCATCAGATAATTCAAAAGACGGGTGGGCAATCAATGCCTCCGATGGTCAGGCAAAAATCATACTAAGTAAAGACTTTAGCAGAACCCAACCTGATATTTGGATGGAATTTGATGCCGTGCCATTTATAAATGCAGGGTTAGATGTTGCTAAGCTGCCTACTGACATATACACCTATGATCTATCAAATAAATATATTATACTAACTGCTGAATATGGACAAGATCAGTTCGAATATAATGGGGAGGCAACTGCAATAGATACTTTTAGAGAAATTATCAGAACTCATCGAAAGATATTAGGATATCATGAAAATCTTGAACATTTTGGCATCCCCCTAGGTAATGGCAACATGTTTGAGTTTGCAAAGAACATTGATAAAAATGAGCTGGATATGGTATTTGCATTAAATCCGGATTCGCTCCTTGAAGCTGGGGTTAACCCAAGCAAACTGGAAGGCTGGGTAGTCGGAAAAGTAGAAGTTATGAGTAAAGATGGGGAAAAAGTATTAGTGGATAAGTTTTTAAAACCCTTTAATCTAAAGTAAAATTTCTTACATCCTGAACCCAGTATTCCCTTGCACGCTGCTCTAAATAGTAAATATAATAATAAGTTTTCAAGAGATAGTTATTGTTAAATAACTATCTCTTCTTTTATTATTTATCACTATATATCTAACAAAATGTACTAATGTTCGGTCAGATATTAACAAAAAGTGGTCATGCCACATAATAATGGTAAGGGAATGAAATTTCTTTGATTTATATAAATGTAACAATAATAAGGGAGGTGATATTTTGGAACATGCATATGATTCACAAGGCATACTTCGGGGTTATGTTGATGGCGATGTGATTTATGACAGCAATATGAGTATTGCGGGTTATACTGATGGTTCTGTAGTTTACGACCAATACTCCAACCCTATGGCATATGTTGACGACAGATTTGTTTATTCCATGGATGGCAGGCCTATCGGATTTTACAGCAACGACTATAGGTTATACGATATGGCGGGGAACTATATAGGATATGGAAATCAAGGCTTTAGGGGATTGCTTGGATCTGTCCTTCTCCTTTTACTCCTTAGGCGTTTTTTCAGACGCAGGCGCAGACGCAGATTCATATTCTAGCCCTTATGTCTGCTGGAAAATGGAATAGGATAAAGATACAAAAGAAATTCCCCAATTATGAAAATAGACTATTGCAGGCATCTTCCCAAAAAAATAAGAGAGCTGAATAGAATCACTTTTCAGCTCAACTTCTGACTACTGCTGCTTGTATTGCGGCTCTTGCTCTTCGACATATTGCTGTCTTCCTTTTAGTGTGACGACTGCACTGTCCAGTGTCTGTGCCAACTGCTCGAAAGTCTGCTTTGCTTGCTGATCCTGTGTTTCAAGGGAAAAGTTTTTTATGCTGGCTGCTGCGCTTTGAACTGAAGCGATAGCTTGCTGGAGCTGTGTCCCTACTGTCATTCTTCAAACCTCCTTTCGAATATATTGAACGCACCAAGTATTTGTATTGGGTAAGGTGCGAATTCAATAACAATCAATGTAACATTTTCGCGAAATTTGAATTAAGGATGGAAAATGTTTTTCGCGAAATATGCTTAGCTATATATTTTAGCCTCTTGGTTTAAAAACCAAGGCAGCTAAAAAACCAAATATGATGGCTGAGGATATACCTGCGCTGGTAATTTCAAAAATACCGGTCAATACACCTACGAGTCCTGTACGCTCAGCCTCCTGCAAAGCACCTTTTACCAGCTGATTGCCGAAGCTGCTGATAGGAACGGATGCCCCTGCCCCTGCAAACTTTACCAGCTTATCATACAGACCGAAGCCTCCCAGTATGGAACCGGTCACGACCAGGGTGCACATGGTATGGGCAGGTGTCAGCTTCAGTCCATCCATTAGGAGCTGTCCTATAACGCATATTAACCCACCGATAATAAAGGCCCAAATGAACTTATCCAACACGACACCTCCTTCTCACGTTTCTATAGAAACTGCGTGGGCGACACAAGGAATGGTCTCCTTCTGCTGGTATGACATGGGAGAAAGCAGTGCCCCGGTTGCTATAACAAGAATTCTGCCAAGCTCTCCTCTTCTAAGACGGTTAATCAGATGACCGTAAGTCGCTGTTGCTGCGCAAGCACAGCCGCTTCCCCCGGCAAAAACCGGCTGGTCATCCTTATACATAAGAATTCCGCAGTCCGTCAGCTTCTCTTCAGGTATTTCCATCCCATGCTTCTTTAAAAGGTCTCCGGCTATCCGATGTCCGACTCTGCCCAGATCCCCGGTTGCGATTAAATCATAATGGGAAGCATCCACATTCAAATCCCTGAAGTGTGACTCTATCGTGTCAACAGCTGCCGGTGCCATTGCCGCCCCCATATTGAAAGGGTCGGAAAGTCCCATATCCATCACACGCCCGATGGTTGCCGCAACAACACGGGGACCGGCTCCTTTGGCGGATACAAGTGCAGCACCTGCTCCTGTAACTGTCCACTGTGCGGTAGGCGGCTTTTGCGCACCATATTCTGTCGGGTATCTATACTGTTTTTCCGAAGCGGCATTATGACTGGAGGTACCGACAAGTGCGTTTTGTGCAAATCCGGTATCTACAATCAGAGAAGCGATAGCCAAGCCTTCCATGGAGCTGGAACAAGCACCGTATATCCCCAGATATGGGACTGCCAGCGTCCGGGCTGTAAAGCTGCTGGGTATAATCTGATTAATCAAATCTCCGCTTAAGAAAAATTGAACATCTTCCTTTTTTAAGCCTGCTTTTTTTATTGCTGTCTCACAAGCCTGCTCCAACAGCTTTTTTTCTGCTTTTTCATAACTGTCCTGTCCCAGCCAAAGATCAGAATGCAGCAAATCAAAGTCCTTTGCCAATGCTCCTTGTGCTTCAAAGGGTCCGCCTACAGCAGCGGACCCTGCTATAATCGGTTTTGATCCAAAAACCCAGGTTTGATGGCCTTGCAGCATTTACATCCCACCCAACATTTTAATTAGGACTTTCACTAATGCAACGACAAAGGCTGAGAAGACACCATATACAATAACCGGTCCTGCCAGCTTGAACATATTTCCCCCTACGCCTAAGACAAACCCCTCGCTCTTATGCTCAAGAGCAGCTGAGGCAATAGTATTGGCGAATCCGGTTACCGGTACGGCAGTGCCTCCCCCTCCCCACTGTGCCAAATGGTCATAGACACCCAAGCTGGTAAGTGAAACGGAAATAAATATAAGTACAGCAACGGTCGGACTTCCTGATGTTATCTCATCAAATTTGAAATAGGTCATAAAAATCCACTGTATTCCCTGACCTATCGTACAGATAATGCCGCCTGCAAAGAAGGCCCTTACGCAATTCTTGAATATTGGCCTTTGGGGTTCTCTTGCTTTGGCAAAGTCTTGATATTGCTGTTGTACGGGTGTCAGGTTTTTTCTTTTTTTACTTGACATAATAACACCTTCTATTTAAGTAGATACGGTTTAAGTATTCTTAGCAAACCTTCCAGTTTTTTAGCATTTTTATTATACATAACCTTTGCTTTTTCATTTTGTGTTTCTAAAGCAAATTTCTCAAGATCTGCCTGGCTTTTTTCCAAGCCTGCGTATAGCATTTCCCTTACCTTGGGCTGCGGATTCTCAATGGAATCATCAAAAAGGTCCACGTATAGCTCCCCTGTAGAATCCACCTGTGCGATAAAGACATTGTCCAAGGATACACCCAGCTTTTCCAGCTGAAGCCCTAGCCAATCCCGGTTGTGACCCAAAGAAGCCAGCGGTTCATTAAGGATATTGCCATCCAGTATGACCGTCTGGGGCTCTGTAAATGGAGAAACTTTGATTTCCAGATCACTTACTGTAACCGGATTTTTGTCAGACTTCATAAATACGCTGATATCTCCTGTGGTTTCCAATACGGCAAACTCAACATCGGCTAAGGAAAATGCATTCTTCGCCCGGAGCGCCCTTAGAAGTTCGTCACCTGTCAGCCTTGCCTTCAGCAAGCTTTGTTCCATAATCCTGCCGTGCTTGATTAAGACGGTTTCCTTACCATAAATCAAGTCATGTATCCCTTTGCTTTTTAAAGCCAGGTACTCCAATAAAATGGTACTGATGACCCAGACCCCTAGAGGAATGAGCCCCAGGACGGGGTTTGTGATAACATTTGCTGAGACAAGTGCTGTAAGAACTGCTATAACAATATAGCTAACCATATGAAAAGGGGTTATCCTTACTATGCTTCTCTTGCCCATGAATCTTACTGCAGCAAGTAATAAAACAAATATTAAAACTGACTTGATTAGAACCTGTACCCATGTCTCCATATTGATACCTCTTTTAGTTTCCTTTGTATTGCGGCTCTTGATACTCTATAATCGACAATCTTTTTTCAAGGTCATATATAATCTCTGTTGTTGTTTCCATAGCTTCATCGTATACTGCCCTGGCTTCATCTTCATGAGTTTGGGCTGCATAAAGCCTGATGGTTCCTTGACTGCCCTTTAAAGTAGCAAGAACCTGCTTGACCTGTGTTGCTACCGTCATAAGTAATTCCTCCGTTTCAGATATTAGTTTTGCTTTTGGTTAGTGATTTATACCTATCAGCACTTGTAAATATTTTCAAGTCGAGATGTGCAGTCTTACTTTTCCTTAATTTATAGCATAAACCAATATTTAATTGAGATACTAAGCATGTTACATTCTATCTAAAATTCACCGATTAGGAGGTTAGCGATGCCGATACTGTTTGTTGTTATCATTCGTTCCTTTATATCTTTTTTTGCATTATTACTACTTGTAAGATTAATAGGAAAGCAACAGATTTCTCAGCTTACTTTCTTTGATTATGCGGTAGGGATCACAATCGGCTCTATTGCATCCACGCTCTCGGTACAGGTAAATGAAAATACAACTGCTACCTTGGTGGGCATGGGGGTCTGGGCCTCACTTGCTATTTTACTTGCGTATCTAGGTGTGCATAACGTATGGGTACGTAAGATTGTAGAAGGGGAGGCGGTGGTGGTTATCGAAAAAGGTAAAATACTTGAGGCGCATCTTCGCCGAATTCGCATTTCAATAGATGAGCTTATTTCCGAACTTCGAACTCAGGGGGTTTTTAATATCTCGGATGTTGAATTTGCCCTGTTTGAGCCGGGTGGCAAGCTCAGTATACAAAAAAAGTCTCCTAAGCAGCCACTAACTCCTGAAGACCTAAGTATTACTACCCAGTATATCGGTTTGCCTACAAATTTGATAATGGACGGAATTTTATTAATTGATGCCCTTCAGTCCCTCAAGCTGTCTAAGGCTTGGTTGCAGCATCAGCTGAACAAGCAGAATATTAAAGATATCAGCGATATATCCTTAGCGCAATTGGACACAATGGGGAATCTCTTTGTTGATTTGAAAGGCGATAAGCAATATTACATCATTTCCACGAATAATTAGAAGTGTGGAGGATTACATATGATAAAGAAATCTATCATCTTTACTTTGATAGCAGCTGTCTTAATAGCCTTATGCTCTTGTACCCTGCTGGTGAAGCCTCTTGATAAGAATATGCATTTTTCTGAGCAGCTGTCCCAGCTTGAGAATGATATTCGAAATGAAAATTGGGAGCAGGCAGACAAAAATCTCGAAACAGCAAAAAAGGCCTGGAAAAAGTTGAAGCCTTGGATTCAGGTTGATATTGACCATGATTATGTGCATGAAATTGAGGAGAATCTGGCTAAATTGGAAGCGTATATCGATACTGAAGAACAGGCGGATGCATTGGCAAACATGCTGCTGATTCAAGAAACATGGGGAGATATTGAATCGTTGTAAGAGAATATGTATTTGTAGAAATAGCTGAGCTCAAGATTATAAAATTAAAAGCATATGATTTGACTAATACAGTAAGCTGTAAGAGTCAAAACATGTGCTTTTTTAGTTGACAATATTAGCAAATAAGGGTATAATGTCATGAAAACACAAATACCCAATTATATTGTGACACAAAGCGATGCAAATGTCAAGAGGTTTTTGTAAAACTTCTAAAATATTTTTTTTATAAATATATGTCATGGGAGGGAAGGATTAATATGACTTTACCAAGCATTTTCAAATCAATGGGTTCTGTAATGAAGGAAATTCAGACCAATGAAATACTCCAGACCAATGAAGAAACTAAGAAATACGGATTAGCACTAACTGCAGAAGAGGCCACAGAGATTGTAGCGGAACGAAATCATCTTCTGCAAAGCTATGGAAGAGTTGAACTGGATATGGAGGCTACCAGGAAGCTTATTATTTGTTTTAGTGCGTCACCCTTTATAAACCAGGAGGATTATGTATCAGCCCTTAAGGAGCTGCAGGAGGTTTTCTATTATTTGAAAAACGAAACGAATGATGAAATAGGGGATGATAATCTGATAGAAATAATAAACGAGCTGCTGAATAATTCCTGTGAAGGCTCTATAGAACTGCTGCAGGGCAGGGAACTGGTCGCATTTGTCAAAGATTACAGGCTAAGGTGCCAAATGAATGATTGTTTGTAGGGGGAGATAAGTGATGGGATTTGAAATTGCTAAACATGCGCAAATAAGAAATGAGAGCTTGGACCCGAACCAATATGTACTGTCCCTTCTGCAAGAGGGCTTTCGGGTTGGGCTTATTGACAGGCAGGCGATATACGGCATCCAGGAGCAGGTAATGCTGCTACTGAAGGATTTGATAATTCGCTATACAAAAGGCGAGAGCACTTCAATCAAGACTGAAACAGCAGAAGAGCTGCTTAACTCAATTTACTACTCTATTGATGCCTGCATAAGCAGCATTGAAGATCCGGAGGCGGGCATAGCACTTTTAAAGTCTGCAAGCATAAAGGAAATATATGATAAGGGTGTTGAAGTTGTAGCATTGGTTTTCAAGGAAGCTAAGCAGCTCTGTCAGAAAATTGTAAGAAACAAACTGGATGTCCCACTGGAAGTATACAATACCTCTGTGACAGAAGATCTTCCTGAATTCTTTGAGCATTACAGCGTAGTATTTGGCGCTCATGATACATCATGCTCCACGGATTATCCCTTAATTTTTGATGACATGAATGTCAGAGGGATTTTCTACATGAAGAACTATCTTGAAAATCTGGACATAGAGACTCAGTTCTGCAGGCTTTTTTGCAAGGCTGATATTGATATGACCCTTGCTGCTTATGGCAGAACGTGCAGAATTGATTACAAGGAATCCCCTGTGAATCTATTTGAGGTATTAGTAAATAACTCAATTTTCTCTGCTATTTCAGGAAATGCTGCAAGTAAATTGATAATTACCACATCACAATACGAGATCATTCATAGGAAGCTTACGGGTCTGGATTATCAACAAGTGGAGGATGTCATAAAAGCTGCAGTCGAAAAGGTATGTATTGACCTGCATATTGACCAGCCAAAGCTTGCAGAATATATTCGCCGATATAAGAAAGACTTTGTTTTGAGAGTGCTAAACGCAGTGAAGAATAACAATCTTAACAATATTGTCATAATATCAGCTGAGGGAAAACCACACAACAGAGATAATGCATTTATAGAAGCAGAAAGGCTGAGTGATGAAAGCTTCAGACTTATTGTCCAAAGGATAATGGATTGCACTGCTGCTGCTGACAAGGTAAGTATAATAATATCCGGGGTCCGATCCTTAGAAGATTTCATAGATATCCTTAATGCTGATTGCTTGTTCGGAGATGAGCTTGAGGCTGTCTTTACGGCATTGGGCGACATGGAATTGGCTGTATTGGCGAAAATTATATTTGTGGAGGAGCTGAGAAACAATCAGCTGAGTTTATCATCAATAGCCGCTACTAATAAGGAAATAACAGCAGAATGGCAATTGGAATATATCCGGTTTGCCCAGAGGCTAAGTGAAGAAAGAATAAAGGTGATTGAGGAATGTGCTGCACAACTCACAAGCATTGATTAACAATGGTGGTATTGGTATATTATATCTATAGCACTGCAGGACCTTATAACCTCAAAGCTGGCCTTGGATATAGCTGAAGCAAAGGGACTTGGAGTAGAAGTAGAATTATAGGGGGAAGAAGCATGAAGATTAAACCGTTTAAAGTAGAGCAGTGGATGAACGAGTTTGAGGACGATGCCGTATACAATATTGGGGAAACCTGCGTCCATTCAATCACCTTGAATGAGCTTTTCAAGCTGTCTGGGGAAAACTCTGAAGAATACATGAAAATGGTCCTTGATAAGCGGCTGACCTACGGACATATATCAGGTGCGCCGGAGTTCAAGGAAGGCATATGCCGCCTATATGAAAACATGCGTCCTGGAAATATTCTTACGACTCACGGTGCCATCGGAGCCAATCATCTGGTGGTGTACACCATAGTTGAGCCGGGAGACAGAGTAGTATCAGTGCTTCCTACATATCAGCAGTTGTATTCCATACCCGAGTCTTTCGGCGCAGATGTACAGCTATTGAAGCTTAGGCCGAAGAACAGCTTCCTGCCTGACTTGGAGGAGCTTGGAAGCCTGGTGGATAATAATACAAAGTTGATTTGCATAAACAATCCAAACAATCCGTCTGGGGCACTTATGCCGGAGGAAATGTTAAGGGAGATTGTTAAAATCGCAGAAGGAGTCGGCGCTTATGTGTTGTGCGACGAAGTCTATAGAGGACTCACACAGGAAGAAGGCTACAGCAAATCTATAGTTGATATATATGATAAGGGCATAAGTGTCAGCAGCATGTCAAAGGTGTTCTCCCTGGCCGGCCTCAGGCTGGGCTGGATTGCAGCATCAGAGGATATCATCGCGAAGTGCTTTGAGCACAGGGATTACAACATGATAAGCTGCGGCATGCTGGATGAGATGTTTGCAGGACTTGCACTAAAGCATTCAGATAAGCTGCTGGGAAGAAACAGGAGTATAGTAAGAAAGAACTTGGCTATCCTGGACAAATGGGTCAGCGGCGAGCCTCATATCTCTTATGTTAAACCGCAGGCGGGTACAACTGCTTTGCTTTACTATGATTTTGAAATGTCCTCAAGAGATTTCTGTGTTAATCTGATGAAAAAGTATGGGGTATTGCTAACCCCGGGCTCTTGCTTCGAGCTTGAAAAATGTGCGAGAATTGGCTATGCCTGCTCCACGGAAGTACTTGAGCAGGGTTTGGAGAAGCTGTCAGAGTACCTGAAAACCTTGTAACATTATTAGACATAGCCGATTCCGTCTGGAATCGGCTTATTTTGTTCTTTAGGGTTTACTTTTGCAGTGAAAGGCATATAATAAAAGAGAATGGTAAATTCGCTTTTGCGAGGGGGTAAATCGGATGCAGTACAAAAAGGATGAGATAAAAGAAAAAATTGATGCTGCTGCATTAGCAGTATTTGCAGAGAAGGGCTATAAAGGAGCCAAGATCTCTGATATAGGGGAAAGAGCAGGAATATCAGTGGGCAATATCTATAGGTATTATAGCAGTAAGGATGATATATTTTATGCCAATGTCGACGAGAATTTCATAGAAGAGGCTAAAAGCCTGCTCAAGGAGAAGATAGCCGCCATGGAAGGACGGGATAGCCAACAGGACGGATTTCAGCTTGCCAACGAGGAAGTAATAAGCTTCATGGTAGAGAACCGTCATAAACTGATTATTGTGTTTGAAAAAAGTGAGGGTACAAAATATGAAAAAGCTAAAAGTGAGTTGGTTGAATTTATTCTTATGGAAGTGAGAAAAAGCATGGCTAAGCAGCCTGTGGTTTTTAAAATGCGGATCCCGGACGATTTTACCGCAGGTATTATATATAAAAACTTGATAGATATGGTGCTAGGCATAATGGAGGAGTCAGCGGACTCTGAAACTGTAGCAGGATGTCTTCGTACAGTGAACACGTACCATATGTTTGGAATCACCGGGTTTTTGACACATGGCACAAAACAGCTCACGAATAAGGAGGGGCTTTATGGATATTAATAATCAGGATTATATGGAAGAAGAGGAGTATTTAGAAAGAACAATTCGATATGTCGAACAGGAGCTTGATAATGAGCTTTTGCTGCTGGATGGGAAAAAGCTGGATCTTATCAAATTGCGTAAGGAGATGTGGGAGAATACATCGCATAATGCTCAAGACTTTGCTAAGCTTACAGAGGTAAACCAGTACCTTGCGATTCTTGAAAGCCAGACAGCAAGCTATGATGGTACATTGAAACAAATTGAAAAGTATAAAAGAGTACTGTCCTCCCCTTACTTCGGCAGGTTCGATTTTTCTGAAGAGGACTCTGAGCAATATGAGAAAATCTACATTGGTATTCATAATGTTATAGATATGAAGGCTCATAATATAATTGTCTATGACTGGAGAGCGCCCATATCAAGCATATATTACGAATATGAGCTGGGCGAGGCAGAGTACAGCACTCCTCAAGGCAAAGAAACGGGCAGGGTGCGGCTGAAAAGACAGTATAAGATTCATGAGGGCAAGCTGAAGTACTTTTTTGACAGCAGCATTAAGATAGACGATGAGATGCTGCAGCAAGCTTTAACCCGCAGCTCATCCCCAAAGATGAGAAATATTGTGGAAACCATCCAGAAAGAGCAAAACATCATAATTAGAGATACAGACAATGAGCTCCTTATTGTCCAAGGCGTAGCAGGAAGCGGGAAGACCTCAATAGCACTGCACCGCATTGTTTTTCTGCTTTATCAGGGATTAAGCGCAAAACTGAGTTCGAAGAATATTATTATCCTTTCTCCTAATGAAGTTTTCAGCAGCTATATTTCGGGTGTCATACCTGAACTGGGGGAAGATAACGTAGAGAACATTACCTTCGGTGAGATTTGTCATAAGCTGCTTGGAGACAGGGGGACCATTGAAAAAAGAAACGAGCAGATTGAGTATCTTATTACCTCAAGTGAGTTGGAAAGCTCATTAAAGAGTAAAAGAATGGATTTCAAAGGCTCAAATACATTTGTAAAGCTACTGGACAGAGCGATAAAGCATTATGAGTACTATGGGATTAACTTTGAGGATGTTTATTATGACGGAAGAATTATTGAGTCAAAGCAGAGCCTGCGCAACCTGTTCCTAAACGGGAAGATAATAGGCCCCACGGCAAAAAGATTGGAAAGGCTTGAGAGAATCATATTTGATAGAATTCACCCTATACAGAGGGAAAGAGTCGAAAAAATAGCGAAGCTGGTACAAACGCTGGATGGTCATGAATTTGATTACAAGTTTTTTGGGCGACTGCTCTCCATAAAGGAATCGGGAGAACTGCAAAAAAAGGTGAGGAAATTCACAGAAGTGGATTATATGGAAATCTACCGTTTGCTGTTTAATGATAAAAACCTCTTTTTTGAGCTGGCTCATGGATTGGAGCTTCCGCAAGATGTTGAGTATATTTTGGAAGCTACCCGTGACAATCTCGAAAAAGGCTTTATAGAATACGAGGACTGTGCTCCGCTTCTGTATCTGAAGCTATGTCTCGAGGGGAGTGAGACATTTAACGAAGTAAAGCAGGTGGTAATAGATGAAGCTCAGGATTATTCGCCTATGCAGTACCAAGTGTTTAAGCTGCTGTTTGGAAAGAGCCGCTTTACTGCTCTGGGTGATATCCGGCAGTCAATAGATAGAGAGGGTGACTTATCACTATATAATGAAGTCGACAGTATCCTCGAAAAAAAGAAGTCCATACATCTTTTCCTGAATAAGAGCTACAGGTCTTCTCAAGAAATCAGCTCATTTTGTGCCGGTATACTGAAGCAGCCACAAGATAGCATCTCTTTTGAACGACATGGTGTAGAGCCTCTGATTTCTTATCAGGAGGATGAGAAAAGCACGGAGACTGCTATCGTGGAGAGCATTCAGAGGTATATCTCAGAGGGGTTTGAAACTGTTGCAGTTGTCTGCAAGACTGCAGAGGCTTCGCGAAAGCTGTACAGCAGAATCAAGGATGTTGTGGACATAAGACTAATTGCCGACGAGAGCAGCCAGATAGAGAAGGGAGCAGTGGTGATCCCTTCATATATGGCGAAAGGGCTGGAGTTTGATGCGGTGATAGTGCAAGATGCCTCAGAGGAAAACTATCGCAGCGACCTTGACAGAAGGCTTCTATACATTGCCTGCTCAAGAGCCCTGCACAGGCTATCGTTATACCACAGGGGAAATAAGAGCCAGTTCATTTAGCGCCAAGCTCCCGCCAGAATTTACATAAATGGTTTTTGCTGCTAGTGTCGAATAATATTATGTAAACCTAGCAATAAAAAACATTATTATATGAATTTTGGTGGGAGGTAATTTTATGTCGTTTAAGAAGCTTTTTATTTCTGGAATTATTTGTACAAGCATTATTATCAGCAGCACGGCAGGCATATATGCACTGAGTACGACGTATACAGTACAGAAAGGTGATACATACTGGATTATCAGTCAGAAGCTGAACGTTCCGATAACCAGCCTGATGACTGCAAACAATGCGACTCAAAGCACGATGTTATATATAGGGCAGAATATAGTGGTTCCGCAATATAACATCCATACTGTCATATCAGGAGACACATACTGGAAAATCAGCCTGAAATATGGGGTCAATATCAATGAGTTGTTGAGTTTAAACGGAGCTAATGAAAAGTCTTATCTATACATAGGCCAGCAAATCAAAATACCGGTGGCTACAACAGTTCCAACACCGACACCAACACCAACACCAACGCCAATGCCGACACCGACACCAACACCAACACCAACGCCAGTACCGGCTCAGCCTTATATAACATATACATACTATACTGTTCAAAAAGGTGATATTCTCTGGAATCTTGCAAACAAATTCGGAATACCGCTTACAGAACTGCTGACAGCAAATAAACTCACCACATTATCATCATTAAACATTGGTGATGTGTTGAAAATACCGGTACACAACGTACCTATAAAAAGCACACCGGGAGCTCAGTATGGAGAAGCTTTGGACTGGTGGACAGAAGCGCAGTATGTAATACCAATCGGAGCAGATTTTGAAGTCGTGGATTTCAATACTGGAAAATCATTTTTTGTCAGACGCACAACAGGTGCCAATCATGCAGACTGTGAAACACTTAATGCTGAAGAGACAAATAAGATGAAAGAGATATGGGGCGGAAGCTTCGGCTGGACAAAAAAGCCCGTATTGATAAAATATAATGGAAGAAAAATAGCCGCCTCAATGGCTGGAATGCCCCATGCAGGAAATGACAGTGCTGCGGCCGGAGCATGGACAAGCTGGAGAAGCGACAACTATGGAGCAGGAACTAACTTTGATTGGATTAAGAATAACGAAATGGATGGACATTTTGACATACATTTCTTAAACAGCACCAAGCATGTGGATGGAGAAGTTGATGCCGGGCATCAGGCAAATATAAAAACAGCGGCAGGTTTGAATTAACGGATTAAGAAACATGCTATACAAAAAAATGTATAGCCTGTTTTTATTTTCCTGAGCTGTCCTTTGTACATGTAACACCTGTTGTAGAAAAATCATAGGATATAGAAAAAGTGTACTACCTAACATGAAGAAGGGGATTTCACCTAGCCTTTATGGTAATGGAGATCAAATGAGGGATTTTGTCTATGCAGAGGGTCTTAAAGAAACAATTGAATCTAATGATAGTAGTAGATTGGGACCTACTAATTAAGGGAGGCAAATTAAGTGAAAGTATCACTAGTAATGTCTGTTTATAACGGAGAAGAATATCTAAAAGAAACAATCAACAGCATTTTGGCGCAGACCTATCCAAATTTAGAGATAATTATTGTTAACAATGGTTCTACTGATTCAACTTCAACCATTCTGAGTGAGATAAATGACGAAAGAGTTAAGGTCATTCATCTAGATGAAAATGAAGGTGCAGCGAGTGCACTAAATGCAGGGATTGCACAAGCAGAAGGCGAATGGATTGCAATTCATGATGCCGATGACGTAAGTATGCCTGACCGGATAGAAGAGCAAGTGGCTTATGTACTAAAAAATCCCCATGTGGTTGCTATAGGCTCCTTTATTGAATGTATACCAGGGAATAACTATTCAGAATCTGCAGACAACAATTTTCGATTAATTGAAGGTTTAAAAAACTCTATTGTCAGTTGGGAGCAGTTCAAAGAAGAACTGTTTAAAGGCTGCCCTTTCACCCATGGATCACTTTTAATATCGAAGGAAGTATTATCAAGAGTGGGTAAATATAATCCAAATTATAAAATTGCCTACGACTATGACTTGGTGATGAGATTAGCATATGCCGGACCCATAGAAAACATGCCGAAGATCTTATATAAATATAGGATCCACCCGAAATCATTGTCAAACTCAAGTGCTATTGGAACTTCCAATGAACTCTTGCTAATAGGAACCAAATATATTTGGAAATATTGTTTTCCATATAAAGAGAATGAACCGAATGTGATTGTTTTTGGATCGGAAGAAGGCTGCGAAGTCTTCAAAAATCTTATGTCCATAGGGAATAGTGCGAAAGTGCAGGGAATGATCAGCAATTTTTCAGAAGCGGAGGCTGCTGAAGCCTATATAAGTTATAAATTAGGCAGAATCGATGCATTTATTATTCTGCCAGCTCCGCAAAGATACGATTTTGTTGAGTTCTTAACAAGCAAGGGTCTCAAACTAAATAAAGACTTTTTTTTGTTATGGTCTGCATTATAAATGGTATAAAGGAGTGGAGCATGTGGAGTCAACTACACAATATAATTATGAATACTCAATGCTTGACCTGGACGATGTCCTGGATAAGCTGGCTAACGCATTAGAAGACTGTAAACCCCTCTCCCTTGGTCGTTATGGACATGGTGAAATAGCATTTTTAGGTCAGACAGATTTCAATGATGCATATTACGCGGGAGCAACCGTGCCTGCTGCAACGATATCGGAGGACCTGCTCGAAGCTTTAAAAACAACCGATATTATAGGTTTTCACGTTTCATGGGGTAAAGCCGAGGAAGACAGAACAGTAGCTGAAATGACCAAGAAGCTTCTACTTCACTTTGGATTAGAACCTACAAATGTCTGCTCGGCTTTTATTACCCATGAAATGATAAAATGTGATAGGTTCTGGGAATGTCTTAAAAACCGGAGGGTAGCATTGGTTGGGAGAAGAGCGGAGGAAGCTAGCCCTGCTTTCAGGGATAAAGGTGTCAATATAGTGTATACAACAGGTTTCGAAGGTTATGAGGATATGGAAAGGGTTTACGATGAGCTATCTAAAAGGGAAGATTGGGAGGTTGCTTTGCTTGCCACAGGAATTCCGGCAACCATCCTTGCTCCCCGATTAGCCAACCAGACAAAAAGGATTGTAATTGATTTTGGGCATGCATTAGATAGGCTTATTGATGGAGAAAATTTTGATTACCCGAAATTGGTGAAGGAGTGGGAGGAACAAGTTGGAAAAAAAGTACTGGTCTCTGTCGTTATGGCTGTTTGTAACGGGGAGGCATATCTTAAAGAGTCTTTAGATTCTGTTCTATCGCAGACCTATGAGAATATTGAAGTGATCATTGTTAATGATGGCTCGACAGATTGCACAAAGATTATATTAGACAATATAGATGACAAGAGGGTAAAAGTGATTCACTTAGAGCAGAATCAAGGTGCTGCCAATGCTTTAAACACAGGTATCAGGGAAACAGCAGGAGAATGGATTGCGATACAGGACGCGGATGATAATAGTTATCCAACTAAGATAGAGGAGCAGGTCAAATACATTATTGAACATCCATATCTGGTGGGGATTGGCACTTTTATTGAGTGCATACCTGGCAGTCCGGATATTTCAGAGGGTCAATTATACGGGGTGGCAGGAAATAAAAACTCCTTTGTAACAAGGGAACAAATCAGAGAGAAGCTTTTCTGGGGCTGCCCCTTTACCCACAGCTCTGTAATGTTTTCCAAGGATGTTTTTTGGGAAGCAGGTGGTTATGATACGGATTTTAAAATTGCCTATGATTACGATTTGTGGCTAAGATTGCTGGAAAAAGGTGAGATGGAAAACATACCAAAAGTTCTTTTGCAGTATCGTATCCATAATAAATCTCTTTCAAACTTAGATAGCATTGCAACAGCTAATGAAGTACAAATTGCCTCATCCAGAGCGATTTGCAGACTTTTGAGCAAGTCAAAAGAACGACAACCGAAAGTTGTTGTTATAGGCCCTACAAGAGGCTGCGAAAATTATATAGAAAAAATTGCTCCTGCCAGTGGTTTAAGAGTAGAAGTACTGAAGAATGAAAATTCAACAAGTCTAGTTCACTATGAAATCAAGAAATTAAGTGTAGGAAAAATTGATGCAATTATTGTGCTTGATGGACGTAAACAAGAAAGCATTCTAAAATACTTAAAAAGAAAGAATCTGGAATTAAATGTGCAGGTTTTTAATTTATATAATATTTTGGAGTAAATTACTGATTACTATGAATCAGGCAATTCAACGGTAAAGGTTGTGCCGACCTTCAGCTTGCTTTTCACACGTATGCTGCCATTGCATAAATCTAAAATGCGTTTTACAAGGGGTAGTCCCAATCCACTGCCATCAGAGGAATGAGCTTTATCTCCCTGATAAAACTTTTCAAAAATTCGCAGCATCGTTTCTTCGCTCATACCGATACCGGTATCACTTATTTCTACTTTGACAGCAGAATTTGTGCGATAAAGTCTCACAGTAATGCTGCTATTTGTATTTGAAAACTTGATTGCATTATTCAGCAGGTTAATCCAAACCTGCTGGAGCAGTTCCTCGTCTCCTTGATATTGTACTTCATCCAGTTCAATATCAAAGTCAATATTTTTATAGCTCCATTCATGCTCAAGCAGTAAGATGGTTTTTCTAATTTGTTCGTCAAGTGAGAATACAGTCGTTTTCGCAAGCATTTCTTGATTTTCAAGGCTGGAAAGCCGTAAAATATTGGAAGAGAGCTTAGATAACCTCGTCGTTTCTTCAATAATAATGTCTGCGTATTCCTGCTTTTCAACCTCTGATAAATTGCCTTTTTGCAAAAGCTTTGCAAATCCCTGAATTGAGGCAATTGGTGTTTTGAACTCATGGGATACGCTGTTGATAAAATCTTTGCGAAGATACTCTATCATTTTCAGCTCCCGTGTCATCTTATTAAAGTTCTTCGTTAGCTGTCCGACTTCATCGTTGCTGTTATTTTCAACCTGCACATCAAAATTGCCTTTTGCAACTTCCTGAGTAGCCGCGTTTAGTTTCAATATGGGCTTAACTGCTCTTTTTCCTGATAGAGCAATTAAAAAAGCTCCGATAATAATATATGAAAGCAGGGTAAGCCCTATACGGGATGCAACAATTCTAAAAATATTATTATGTGGATGAAGGCTAATTTGAATGTATGAATTACCTAACATCAACATTGTAGTTGGCTTTTGAAATATTTTGGGAGATAAGAAAACGATTTCATGACTTTGAATCTTCCTTAGCTCCTCATTTGATATCTGCATAGAATCAATATTTTCCACCTTACGAACTTCATACATAAAAGTGGAGGTCATCTTGATAATATCAGCTATGCTTAAATCTGTTTTCTGCCCTAATTCCAATATGGAAATTGCAATTACTTGCTGATTCAGCATCATTTCTTTTTTTATACTGCTGTTGGGGAAAAAGCTGGATATGAAAAAGGACAGAATAGAAGAAATAAACATGAGAGAAATAAAGAATAGGGCAAGTTTTATTCTAATCTTTTTCATATCATTTTCTCCGCCTTATATCCCAGTCCGCGAATTGTGATAATCTCAAATTCCGAAAAATCCGCGAACTTTTCTCTCAGTCTCTTAATATGAACATCTACTGTACGTTCATCAGTTTCTGCATCCATGCCCCAGATTTCATCCATCAGCTGCTGTCTTGTAAATATTTGTTTTGGATAGCTGAGCAGTTTGAATAAGAGATAAAATTCCTTTTTGGGCAGTAGTATGGAATTCCCGTTCCTGCTAACGGTCAAAGCATCGTAGTCAAGCTCCACAGCACCAATTACCAAACGGTGCTCATTTATAATACGGGAACGGCGCAATAGTGCTGCTACTCGTAAAATCATCTCATCCATGTCAATGGGTTTTACCATGTAATCGTCCGTCCCTGCAGAAAACCCCTTCTTTTTATCCTCAAAGGTTTCCTTTGCAGTTACCATTAAAATTGGAAGATAATTATTTGATTGTCTTAGTTCATCAGTTAGAGTGTATCCGTCCATATGGGGCATCATTATATCGCTGATAATCAAATCAATATGGGATATCTCTATTATATCTAAAGCCTTCACGCCGTCTTCAGCATTCAAAACGTTATAGCCCTTCTGCTTTAAAATTGCTGTCATTAATTTTCTAAGGTTTTTATCATCTTCAACAACCAAAATATTAATCATACAAATCACCTCTGTTCATTATTATATCATAGACTGTGAACAGTTATATTTACACACTTCGCAGTGCATCAATAGGGTTTAGCTTACTTGCTCTTCTGGCAGGTGCCCAACCAAAAATAATTCCAATCGCAGCAGAGAATCCAACACCCAATGCGATTGCCCAAGTGGACATGACAAAGGTAATGCCAAGTGCGGCAGTAACTGCCCACGAAATGCCAACACCCAACAAAAGTCCGATAATACCACCCAGCAGGGAAAGAAAGATTGACTCAATCAGAAACTGCAGCTGAATGCGGTTTGGCTCTGCGCCAAGCGCTTTTCGGAGGCCAATTTCTGTAGTACGCTCAGTTACTGATACCAGCATCATATTCATAATGCCAATGCCGCCGACCAACAGGGCAATAGATGCAATACCCGCCATCATAGCGGTAAGCATGCCGGTCATAGTGTTCATCGAGTCAAGCAGGCTGTCCATATTGATAATGTTGAAGCTGTTTTCCTTATAATTAAAAGCTTGATTTAATACCAGCTCTGTATCTTCAATTACTTTGTCCGTTTTATAAGTGTCAGCAATGAGTACTTCAAAGGAAGAAATGTTGCTGACACCTGCAATACCCATTGCGGTTGTATAAGGAATAATCGCCTTGCCTTCAGAGCCTGTGCTATTTGCCATCATGGACGTCACATCTGTTATAGCAGCTTCATCCAGTACTCCTGCTACGGTATAGGTAATGCCGTTAATTTGCATGGTTTGTCCGACAGAATCTTCACTGAAAAACAGTATTTCTTCAAGGGCCTGATTTATAACACTTACCTTGTTTTTGCTTTCCATATCCAGCTTATTGAGTGCTCTTCCGCGAATAATTAAATCGGTATTATTCTGAAAATAGACCTCGTTTTTTCCGTCAACCGGAACATCTTCTTCTACGGAAGCATTTCTAACTACAGAGGCTTTCATGGATAATGTAGGGGATATGCCTGAAACATTTTCAATTTCCAGAAGCTTCTTCAAATCATTATCACTTAGACCTTGTTTCAATGGGGTACCAAATGCCTGCACGGTGATTCTACCGGCGCCTAAGCTGGAAAATTGACTGGTTACTTCACCTGTCACGCCCTGTACAATAGTGACCAAAGCAATTATGGCAGTAACGCCGATAACAATGCCGAGAGTTGTCAGAAATGAACGCATTTTATTGTGAACGATATTCTGCCATGACATTTTTATGCTTTCTTTAATCATTTTCTGCCACCTCCTCATACAAATTACCGTCAAGAATTTTCACAGTCCTGCTTGCATTTTTTGCAATATTAACATCATGGGTAATCATAATAATGGTTCGTCCTTCTTCATTCAATTCGCGAAAGAGTGCCATTACCTGCTGCCCTGTATTTTGATCAAGTGCACCTGTGGGCTCATCTGCAAGCAGAATGGTTGGATTAGTTGACAATGCTCTTGCAATTGCGACACGCTGCTGCTGTCCCCCTGATAATTGATTGGGATAGTGCTTCAGCTTATCTTCTAATCCAACACGCTCAAGCATTCTTTGAGCCCTCTTTATTCGCTCTGCAGGAGCAACTCCAGCGTAAATCATAGGCAATTCCACATTTTCAATGGCTGAAAGCCTTGGTAGCAGTTGAAAAGATTGAAAAATAAATCCAATCTCTTTGCTGCGAATATGTGCAAGTTCAATTTCATCCAAATCTGCAATTGTACGGTCAGAAAGAATGTAATCTCCGCTTGTTGGGGTATCAAGGCAGCCTATGATGTTCATCATGGTTGATTTGCCTGAACCTGAAGGTCCTAAGAGAGAAATGAATTCCCCATCATAAACCCTTAGATTGACTCCTTTTAAAACAATCTGCTCTTCATCTCCCATATGATATGCTTTTACAATATTTTTCATAGAAAGAATTTCTTTATTCATTATCAATACCCCCCTATTGGTTTGGAGCTATATCACGAGGAGTTGTTATCTTCTTAGCTTCTACCGGAAGGAGTATAACTTCACCCGTCTTGATGCCGTCTATAATTTGAACGGTATTACCATCATTGATTCCTGCTTTTATTGGCTTAGTAACCACATTGCCGTTAGTATCTTTATAATATACAAATGGCTGGTTTTCATTATCAAATTGTAATGCTTTCATAGAAATTGTGGTTGCACCGGTCACACTTTTATTTAATGCTTTGACTTCTACCGATAAGCCGACTCGTAAATCCTCATTCTTTTCCAAATCAATAGATGCGGTGAAGAAAGATACTTCATTTATTGTTTGAGCTTCTCTGGATATCTCAGAAACCCTTCCGGCAATATCCTTTTCCAATTGATTTATGGTAACGGTTACTTCTTTTCCTTCCGAAACTGCACCAAGGTCAAATTCATCCACCTTAACCTTGACTTCTAATTCATCATAATTTACGATGTCCATAATTTTTGTTCCTGTTATTAAAGAATCATTTTCTTCCACAAAAATTTCGGAAATTTCACCGTCAATTTCTGCTGTAATCTCTATATCCCCCGCTTGATTTTTTGCAGCCTTATAACTCGCCTCTGACTGATTCAGTTGTGCTTTTGCTGTTCTGATATTTTGCTCCACAGATTTTTCGGTTATATCAAAATTGCTTTGTGCCGATTCCAACTGCAGCTTTGCCGTATCATATCCTTTTTGTGTCTGCTCAAAGTCCAGCTTGGAAATACCTCCTGCGTTAAAGAGCTCTGTCATTCTTTCAAAATTGATTTTAGCTTCGTTGAAGTTAAGCTGGGCTGATGACAGTGTATTTGATACTTGTTCCAGCTGCTGATCTTTTGTTGTGGTTCTCATTTTTTCATAATTGATTTTAGCTATTTCAACGCCTGCCGCCGCCTGATCTATATTGGCGGCTATATCACTTTCATCAAGGATGAATAACACATCCCCTTTTTTAACCGCATCGCCTTCTTTTACATAAAGCTTTTTAATCGGAAGCATACTTCCGGATACAACTGTTTGGCTATCCTTTGCTTCTATATTGCCATTAAAGCTATAGTAGGTTTTGATATCCTGTGTCTTTGCTGTTTCTTCACCGTAGTTTTCACCACTTGGACCCAGGGCGAATGCTGCAATCAAAGCGATTATAGTCACGCATGCGATACTTGCAATAATAATCTTCCTTTTGCTGCTTTTTTTTGTTTGCATTTCTATTCCTCCAAAATTTGTCGTGACTAGATTGTAAAACACCAATATGAATTCAACATGAACAATTGTCATATTACTCTTTTATCGTTACATGCTTCTGACATTTTCGCAGTTTCCCGTTTCATTATCTATATTTGTAGATTATAATGAATATATATAAAAAGCACAGAGGAATAGACATTCTAAATCTTATTGCCTATTGCATTATTAAATACACACATTATAATATCCTTATAAGCCTTTAAATCAACATGATGTCCATAGTATGTATTGCAAGTAGTATTTTAGTTGCTTGTCCGATGATAATTTGAAAGCCATGGAGGTGAGCACAGCGAATTCGCTGTGTGATGTATGAGTAATTTATTTCATGTTGGTATTGATATCGGGTCTACAACAGTTAAAGTTGTTATATTGAATGGCCATAAGAATATAGTCTACAGTAAATATGAGAGGCATTATGCTGATATTAAGAAGAAGCTTCAGCAGATGCTTCATGATGCTCACAAATTACTGAAAGATGCACAGTTGACCGTAATGGTTACCGGCTCCGGCGGAATGAACATTGCAAAAAGCATGGGAGTTTCTTTTACCCAGGAAGTAGTTGCTGCCACAAAAGCAATTCGGACCTTTTATCCTGAAACTGATGTCGCAATTGAGCTGGGTGGGGAAGATGCAAAGATTACATACTTTAATGATGGAATAGAACAGAGAATGAACGGTACTTGTGCAGGAGGCACAGGTTCGTTTATAGATCAAATGGCTAACTTGCTTAGAGTAGACGCATTAGGACTAAACGATCTTGCTAAGAATCATAAGGTTATTTACCCAATAGCGGCCAGATGTGGAGTTTTTGCAAAAACTGACGTGCAGCCTCTATTGAATGAGGGTGTTGCAAAGGAAAATATTGCAGCGTCCATACTTCAAGCTGTTGTTATTCAGACTATAAGCGGGCTGGCATGTGGAAGACCTATTAGAGGTAATGTAGCCTTCTTAGGCGGACCACTGTTTTTCCTTTCAGAGCTAAGGGAAAGATTTATTGATACCTTGAAGCTGAAGGAGCATCAGGTAGTTTTTCCTGAAAACTCACAGCTCTATGTAGCAATCGGAGCGGCTTTAACTTCTTTAGATGAAGAATGGATGTCGTTTAAGTCATTACTAAGCAACTTAGAAAACCATGGAAGTATTTCCAATAGTGAATCAAATAGATTAGCACCACTTTTTTCTGATGAGAAAGAGTATGAGGAGTTTAAAGCGAGACATAGTAGAAGTTCTGTAGAAAGACAGGAGTTATCCACTTTCGAGGGAGAATGCTTTTTAGGAATAGATGCCGGCTCCACTACTACAAAAATAGCCCTGGTAGACGGTAAAGGGGCGCTTTTGCACACCTATTACGGGAGTAATGAGGGAAGCCCTCTCAAGTCTACAATTAAAGCGCTTAAAGAGCTTTACGGCCTTTTGCCGGAAAAAGCGAGGATAGTAAATTCAACTGTTTCAGGCTACGGAGAAGGCCTGCTGAAAGCAGCATTAAATATAGATATCGGTGAAATAGAAACAATTGCCCATTATAAAGCCGCAGAGTTTTTCTGCCCTGGAGTAGACTTTATATTGGATATTGGCGGGCAGGATATGAAGTGCCTGAAAATAAAGGATGGCGTAATTGACAGCATACTCTTGAATGAGGCCTGCTCTTCAGGCTGCGGTTCATTTTTAGATACCTTTGCAAGCTCTCTGGGCATGAGCATTGAAAACTTTGCAGCTGAAGCTTTAGCTGCGGAGAAACCGGTTGACCTTGGCTCAAGATGTACTGTATTCATGAACTCAAGAGTTAAGCAGTCACAAAAGGAAGGCGCATCAGTAGCTGACATTTCCGCAGGGTTATCCTATTCGGTAATAAAAAATGCTTTATTTAAAGTAATCAAAGTCAAAAACCCTGAAGAACTAGGGGAAAAGATAGTCGTACAAGGGGGCACCTTCTATAATGATGCAGTGCTTAAAAGCTTTGAAATCCTATCGGGCAGAGAAGCCATAAGACCGGATATAGCAGGGATAATGGGAGCTTTTGGGGCAGCTTTGATATCGAGAGAAAGATATGAAGAAGGCTATCATTCAAGCTTGCTTGGTAAAAGCCAGTTAAATGAATTTAATCTGAATACTGTTATTTCAAGGTGCGGATTATGCTCAAACAACTGCTTGCTGACGATAAACAAGTTTGGAAACGGTGAAAGCTTTATATCAGGGAACAGATGTGAAAGAGGTGCAGGTAAGGAAAAAGAACACAGCTCTTTACCAAATCTGTTTGAGTATAAATATAAAAGAATTTTTAACTATAAACCCTTGGATATTAAACAGGCAAAAAGGGGTACGGTAGGTATCCCCAGGGTTCTAAACATGTATGAGGATTATCCCTTCTGGTTCACTCTGTTCACAGAGATGGGCTTTAGAGTGGAATTATCTGACAGATCCTCAAACAAGCTGTACGAAAAGGGTATTGAAACAATACCTTCAGAGTCTGTATGCTATCCCGGCAAGCTGGTTCACGGCCATATCATGAATCTTATTGAGAAGGGTGTAAAGTTTATCTTCTATCCTTCCATCACCCATGAGAAGCGGGAGCAAAAGGAAGCAGACAATCATTTTAATTGCCCTATAGTGGTTTCTTACCCTGAGGTTATAAAAAACAATATGGATGTTTTGAGAGAAGAGAATATATTGTTTATGAAGCCATTCCTGCCTTTTGACAATGAAGATAGGCTGATAAACCGATTGCACAAGGAATTAAAAGTATTTAAAATCGGCAGAATGGAAATTCAAGAATGTGTAGATATGGCCTATAAGGAGCAGGAGGCTTTCAAGAAGGATATTCAAAAGGCCGGGGAAGAGGCACTGAAGCATATCAGAGAAAAGGACTTCAAGGGAGTAGTGCTTGCCGGAAGACCTTATCATATAGACCCTCTGATACATCATGGCATACCGGAGATGATAAATTCACTTGGTATGGCAGTGTTGACGGAAGACTCAGTATCTCATTTGGGACGCATTGAAAGACCGCTTAGAGTAGTGGACCAATGGGCATACCACTCCAGACTCTACGCTGCAGCAAGCTTTGTAGCAAAACAGAAAGACTTGGAGCTGGTGCAGCTGAATTCCTTCGGATGCGGCCTGGATGCTGTTACGACAGACCAAGTGCAGGAGATATTAAGTGCGAATTCAAAGATATATACAACCCTTAAGATAGATGAAGGAAACAACCTGGGAGCAGCGAGGATAAGACTCCGTTCTCTAAAGGCCACAATGTCAGAAAGAGAAAAGAATGGCTTTGAGCTTAAGAAGGTAGACAACAGGTATAAGAAGGTTGAGTTTACCAAGGCCATGAGAGACAAACACACTATTTTAGTACCTCAAATGTCTCCAATACATTTTCAGTTTTTAGAGGAGGCATTCAGACAGTCCGGCTACAATATGGTGGTACTGCCATCAATCGATAAGGTCGCTGTAGATGAAGGCTTGAAGTATGTAAATAACGATGCCTGCTATCCTGCAATAATTGTTATAGGACAGCTTATAGAAGCTTTAAAGTCAGGCAAATATGATCTGGACAATACTTCAGTCATGATATCCCAGACTGGCGGAGGCTGTAGAGCTACCAATTACATAGGCTTCCTGAGAAAAGCCTTGAAGGATGCCGGTTTTGAGAAAATCCCTGTGATATCGCTAAATGCTGTAGGTATTGAGAAAAACTCAGGCTTTAAGTTTACCATGGAGCTGCTGAATAGAACTTTGATGGGACTAATCTATGGCGATTTGTTGATGAATGTACTTTATAGAGTCAGACCCTACGAAAGAATTAAAGGCTCTGCCAATGAGCTGTATGAAAAATGGGCTGAAATTTGTACAAAATCCCTGGGATACGCCAATAGAAAGATTTTCAAGGAAATTATCAGGCGAATCGTAAAGGAATTTGAGGAGTTAGAGATAATCAATGAGGTTAAGCCAAAGGTAGGCTTGGTTGGAGAAATACTCGTAAAGTTCCATCCAACAGCAAACAATAATGTCGTAAGCTTAGTGGAGGCTGAAGGTGCAGAAGCAGTAATGCCCGGACTTACAGACTTCCTATTGTACAGTGCTTATGGTATGGACTATAAATATAAATATTTATCAGGGAGTAAAATGTCTCAGGTCTTAGGCAACGTAGCTATCAAGATTATAGAATATTATAGGAGTGCCTATAGAGACGCATTATCAACCAGCTATAAGTTCTATGCTCCAAAAACAATAGAAGAGATAGCAGAAGGAGCCTCATCAGTTGTGGCATTGGGGCACCAGACCGGAGAAGGCTGGTTCCTGACAGGCGAGATGGTAGAGCTTATACACAGCGGGGTCAAAAACATCATCTGCATGCAGCCCTTTGCATGCTTGCCGAACCATGTAACCGGAAAAGGAATGATAAAGGAGCTGAAAAGAGTTTACCCCGGAACCAACATAGTAGCCATAGACTATGACCCGGGCGCAAGCGAAGTGAATCAGTTAAACAGAATCAAACTAATGATTTCCACAGCATTCGATAATATCGATGATCATAAGACCCATAGAGTAAGATCCTATGTTCCGACAGATTATGGACAGATGCATGGAACTGTAAGTATATAATAAGAGTTAGGAATGGCAATGTAACTATTACTGAGACTAATGACACAGTAGTGGCAATAGAGCAGCCATGTATAGCATACTTTACTATACATGGCTGCTGCTTTTGTACACACCGCTTCTTTTTTTTGGCAATACTGCATTCGCTGTCATTCTGACCCCTACTTCACACTGATTATTATTTCAATATACTGGTTAATATAATATTGCCAGAAATCCAGGAGGGGTGTAGAATATGAAAGTTGCGATATTAGGAGCAGGACTATCAGGACTGTCATGTGCAAAGTATCTTGAAAATAATAATATAGAACCGGAAATTTTTGAAAAACGTGAAAGAGTCGGTGAGCGCTTTCCTAACATGGAAGCTGTTATACAATTAGTACATAGGCCTATTAAAGATCCGGTTATATATATTAATAAGAGGTATAACATCAATCTGGTACCGGCAGGATTAGTGCATACAATAGAAATTCATTCTCCAAATCATAAAGCAACTCTTACAGGTTACAACCTGGGATATACATCAATACGTGGCCATGATGACCGCTCTTGGGAACGTCAGTTGGCCAGGCAAATTGAAGCAAAGATTCACTTTAATTCTACAGTCACCTGGCAGGAGCTTGAAAAGGATTTTGATTGGGTTATAATTGCTACAGGAGATGCTACCATATCAAGAGAACTTAAGGTATGGAGGACAGATGCCGAAGCATTTCTGAAAGGCTGCATCGTCAAGGGCAAATTCGACATAGGTGTTTCGAAAATTTGGGTGAATACTAAAATAAGCAAAAATTGCATGGTGTATTTTGCACCCTTTGATGAAAATGAAGCCAGCTTCTGTACCGTAGCAATTCCTTCTTCACCAGAAGAACTGGATACCCTATGGTCAAGAACAATTGAAGAACTGAATTTTGAACCTATACCCAAGACCGAATTTAAGTATGAAGAATATAAATTAGGAAGGGTGTCGACCAGGCAAATAGGAAAGAAATTACTTGTTGGCGCAGCGGGAGGGTTTGTTTTACCTTTTCTGGGATTTGGTCAAATTCCATCAATATTAAGTGGGGTACATGCCGCTGAGTCAATAATTACAGGTAAAGACTACAATAAATTGACTTCATGGTTTGATAAACACTATATAAACTCATTAACCTTGAGAAAATATGTAAACACATTGGATAACGAAGGTATAGACAGATTGGTTTCTTTTCTTAGTCTACCAATGGTAAGCAACCTTGTAGCCAATACCAATTTACCTGTTCTAGCCATGGCAGCAAAGGCCGTTTCTTCCAGGAATTTTATTAAAAGACCCTCACCTCAAAAAAATTGACCCCACATAAGTGTGCACCAAATGTCGGACAGGTTCATTCAGCTTCTGCTATTCTATTGATGAGAGGTCCCTTCCAGGCAAAGCATTGCCTGTCAGCGATGGAACTTGTTCCATCGACTGGACTATCTTAGGTATGTTTTACTAACGTAAAACTTGGAGGTCATATAAATGGATTTGCTTGAAAAAATGAATGGAGCATTAAACTATATTGAAGAAAATCTTACAGATGATATCGACTTTAAAGAAGTAGCCAGGCTGGCTTTTTGCTCGGAATATCATTTTACAAGAATGTTTTCATTCCTTGCAGGTATTACACTGTCCGAGTACATCCGCCGCAGGCGACTTACTCTTGCAGCCTATGAGCTTAACGATAGCAGCATAAGGATAATTGATGCTGCCATTAAATATGGATACAGCTCACCAGATTCCTTCGCAAGAGCGTTCCAAAGCCTGCATGGTGTAACGCCGACAGAAGCTAGAAGCAATGGTCAATCCCTAAAGGCCTATCCACCAATGACCTTTCAGTTATCAGTTAAAGGAGGAAGTGAAATGAACTATAGAATCGAAGAAAAAGAAGCATTCCGCATAGTTGGTATCAAGAAAAGAGTCCCAATAATATTTAGCGGAGTTAATCCGGAGATCGCCTCTATGTGGAAGAGTCTGAATGATGAGATGATAAACAAGCTTAAGTCGCTTTCCAATGTGAAACCTTTGGGACTGCTTAGCGCATCCGCGAACTTTTCTGAAGATAGAATGGAGGAAAAAGGTGAGCTTGATCATTATATAGGTGTGGCAACCACCAATGAGTGCCCGGATAACCTGGCACAGCTAGAAGTTCCCGCCTCAACCTGGGCTGTATTCGAAGCAGTCGGACCCTTTCCAGATACACTCCAGAATGTCTGGGGACGCATCTATTCCGAATGGTTTCCATCTTCGAACTACGAAGCAGCAGAAGGACCGGAAATCTTGTGGAACGAGAATAAAGATGTAACTTCACCAAAGTTTAGAAGCGAGATATGGATACCAGTTTTGAAAAAGTAGGGAATGAATAGATATATGCTAGCGAAGGTAGCGTAGGTTGCTGCCTTTTGTTATTTTTTGTAATATTTTCGGAATATATAGGTGGAGAAGTGACAGGCTCGGAGGTTATTAGGTTATTTTGCTTGTTGATTCCAATAAGCAAAATATCCTTTGCACCTAGCACTTTTAATATTCAAACTTCATATAAAAAGTTCATAGTTACATTACCTAGGCAAGTATTTACGTAGTATACTTGTATAAATATGGTATTAGAGGTAAAATTAAGCTGAAAACAGCCATTCTATGTAAAATATTGAGAGGGGGGAACGTTATGGCCACGTTACCAAGTAAAGTACAAATAAGGCTTATCTCTGGGGTTAAGAAATTCCAGGCGATACTAAACTCAGCAAGAACTAAAGATATTAATGAATCAGATACTGTAGTCATAATCACTGATATACTTGGAGAGCTATTCGGATATGATAAATACTCTGAAATAACTTCGGAGTATGCAATTAAAAAGACTTACTGTGATCTTGCGATAAAAATCGACGGGAAAATAAGGTTTCTTATAGAAGCCAAAGCAATTGGATTGGAACTTAAGGATGAGCATGTAAAGCAGATAATTGATTATGGAGCAAACGCAGGTATTGATTGGGTTATTCTAACTAATGGTATTGTATGGAAAGTCTATAGGATATCATTTGCTAAACCGATTGACAAAGAATTAGTATATGAGTTCGAACTGCTGAAGCTTAACCCAAAGAAGCAGTCTGACCTTGAAATGTTATACTATGTCTGTAAAGAGAGTATTGGTAAATCTTTCTTAGAAGAATATCATTTACAAAAGCAAGCATTGAGTAGGTTTTTTATTGGACAGATAGTATTGACTGACATAGTAATTGACGTAATTAAGAAATCAATCAAAAAAGTATCTCCAGAAGTAAAAATCTCTAATGAAGAAATCCGTGATGTTTTAGCAACTGAAGTACTAAAAAGAGAAGTTCTAGAAGGTGACAAAGCAGAAGAAGCTAAAAAGAAAATCAATAAATCTTTTAAGATTCAGATCAAAAAGGAAATTGGTAAGGGAAAAAGTCTAGATACTAAAGATATTAATGGAATAGTTGACAATTCTGTGAGTTAATAAATAAGCACCAGACTATGAGGTTAGATGCTTATCGGGTTCAATAACCTAATAACCTTTACACCTGGGAAAGCTCCGAAAAACTAAAGCATATTAATAAATATACCAAACAAAAAATAATTATGCAATTTGAGGGGTTTAGGTAAGCTTAACCCCCCTTTGCATTTCCATAAATTGCTTCGTTCTTTGTATGGATTATGATATAATTAAAGTATCAGAAGCATTGGAAATACGGAGGTTAAGAGTAATATGTTAAAGAAGAAAAGTGGGCAAATTGATATATTCAATCATATGATATTTGAAAAGCTGATCCCGAAAAATCATCTGCTGATAAAAATAGATTCCATCATAGATTTTTCATTTGTATATGAAAAAATTAAGGATAAATATAGTAATATCGGAAGAGGATCTAAAGATCCGGTCATGATGGTTAAGATTCTTCTCTTGGAGTATCTATACAATTTGTCAGATGTTGAAATCGCCAGCAGAATCAATACTGATGTAGCCTTCCGCTGGTTTCTGGGACTTGGCATTGACGATGAGGTTCCTGATGATACAACCATCAGCTATTTTAGAGTTAAGAGACTTGGGGAGGAGGACTTCGATGCCTTCTTTAATGAGATAGTAAAGTTATGTATTGAAAAGGATTTGGTAAAGAGCAGACGATATATCGTTGATACAACTGATGTAGCAGCTAATGTAAATTACCCTTCAGATAAGAAGCTCATAGGAAATGCCTTTAAGAAAGTAATAAAAGAGGTTGAAAAGTTCAACGAAAGCTTAGCTAATCAGCAACTAGAACAATTTGAAACTGATATACATAGGGAATATGAAAACAATGAAAATGTCAGTGCCAAGAGGCACTTTGAAATAGCCAGCAAGCACCTGCAATATCTTTATCTTAAGACAGACAGCGAGCTTCAAACTAATAATAAGTATAGGGAAGCCTTTGGGATATGTTACGATATTATTGATCAATACCTTAACAACAAGAAAGATAAGATTGTAAGTGTGG